>OFFM01000157.1_pt1 | contig 66519 bp, 37 predicted proteins | sample 1521401 | NCBI WGS metagenome assembly OFFM01 (sample SAMEA3504118, study PRJEB24116) | mouse gut metagenome | biome: mouse gut; feature: mouse-associated habitat; material: faeces | place: Denmark | collected 2011
CTTCTGTTAACAGAAGCCGGCCTCATTTTGTATTGCTTTTTGTAAGCTTATTTCACGGTCAGTCGGGTGCAGTGGTGTCCTTTGTCGGTGACCACATCAAGCAGGTAGAGACCGGGGGCAAGCGTTGTCACATCGAGGGTCTCGCCATTGATCATCGGGCGGCTGTCGAGCAGACGTCCGTCGGTGCTGTATACCGAAGTGCGGAAGCGCTCGGCGTCGGTGTCGATGGTCACGTAAGAGGTAGCCGGGTTGGGGTAGACACTTACTCTCACCTCGTTTGCGCCTGAGGCAAAGACGGTCTCCACACCCGATTCGGGAGCGTCGGGATCATCGGCCACATCCTCGCCCGCATTTTCAGAAAGGCTGCGGATAAGATAGTGCATTACCTTGGCATAGCCGTTCTCCTCTGCGAGGAGCTCGTAGGTGCCGCTGTCGTTGAGGCGGGCATTGAGGGCGTAGGTGATATCAGTCCAGCCGCTTGTGTTGCCGGCAACCTTGCCCGGCTCCACACATCCTACATAATCGAGGGTGGTGCGGTTGTAGATATTTATGGTGCCGTTGCGGGTCAACATCACAAAGAGGTAGTCGCCGGCAAAGGCAAGGGATTTGGCACTCGAATCATCGTTGTTCTTGGCCACGGGAATCTCAAGCTCGGCGTCGGGCTGCCATGTGAGCATTGAGGTGTCATCCATTTCGGCAAGGCGGCGGCGCATATTCTTATAAATGAGCAGCACAGCTCCCGCACGGCCCCAGATGGCGGTGTTGGGGTTGGGATAATCGGTGGTGTAGGCGGTGATATAGAGCTCGTCGCGGTCGGCGGCATACATCACACGGCCGGCTTCGATGATATACGGGGGCAGGCGGTAAGATATAGGCTCGGCATACGAGATACCACCCGAGGCGTTGAGACCTTGGTTCTTGAAGTACTTGACTTCGACGGCCTGAGAGGCCACGGCGTCGGTCATCCACACATTGCCACCCTCGTCGGGATACATCGAGAAAGTGTTGATCTGGGTCGGGAATGTTGTGGTCTCGTCGTCGCTGCGCAGGCCGTTGCCGTCGGCGTCCTCCCAATAATAATCTTTAGATATCACATTGCAGGGGATGGCGGTGTAGCCGTGGGATTCGCTGTCGAAGCGATAGGCTCCGAGTATGCTCGAATACATATTCGACACAAACATTATCTCCTTGCCTTCGATATTGCGGTTGAACACGCTGCAGATGATCGGCGAGGGGAAGTTGCGGAAATCATCGGGGAAGGCAAACGGATTGAGCGTAGAGGCCACAAGACGGTCGAGGCGGCCGCCGGCCTTGTTGTAGTTCACCTTATGGAGCTTGTCGGGGGTGTTCATGAGCCAGCGGTTGGTGGTGCTGAAATCAGCAGTGCCGGTAAATGAAAGACCCTCAAGTTTCCAGTTGAGCTCGCCGGTATCCTCTTTGTAGCTGTAGAGGATAGCGGTAGCCGTGTTGACAAACATGTTGGAGATGTAGATATTGCCGGCAGCGTCGACACCGACACCCGTCGGCCCGGGGAAACGGAGGTGACCCATCTCGCCCTCTTGGTACTCTCCTCCACCCTCTTCGGCCGGTTTGGGAGACTTGACGTAGATACCGCCGGTGACACCGAAGGTGGATGTAAGAGTCGGAGTGTTATAGATATCCGTATATATCAGCACATTGAGGTCTTTGCCACGGTTGGGCACGAGCACGCGGTTCTTGTAGGGGTCGACACCGAACGAGTTTACCTCAACCCCCTCGGGAATCTCGATTACCGACTGCGGACGCACGGCGCCGTTGGTGAGGCTTATAGCCACGATACGGTTCATGTCGGGCTGATACATCCACACAAAACCTTTCTTGTCGGCCACGATATATCCGGCCTCACCCTCGGTGATTTCAAGGGCACCTCCGGCAGTGGCGCTCGGTGCCATGGTGGTCTTGTCGTAGATTTTAAGCATTGGCGGGATATTGCGCTCAGGCACGCCCGGCACAGCCACTATAAGATCGTTGCCGTAGATTGTCAGACCGGTGAGGAACTGGTCGTTCTCCTGAGCCACGAGCATAAGGTTCTCAGCGGGGCCATAACCTGTCTTGAAGCGCGAACCCACACCGTCGCTTGAGCGGTAGCGCGCCACAAAATGCCATACCTCGCTCTTGGGCGGGAAGCGCTGGAGGCCGTTGGAGTTCTTGCTGATACCGTTGTCGCCGGCAGCGCCGCTGAAGCTCATGAGCTGATAGACGTATGTGCCGTCCATAGCCACGGCCTTGCCTGAATTGCGGCCCCAGCTGCCTGTACCTGATTCGAAAGGCACGCTGTAAACAGCACCGTCGCGCCATACGCCGACATTTGTGCCGCCTTCATCCCAGCCGCAGATAGTGGCCACTGTGCCATCCTCGCGTACAAAAATCGACTCCATGCTGTGGGGAATATGGTCGGCAGGCTTGCCGCCGTCGTTGGCAATCCACGAGGCGGTATAGTCGCTGACGTCGCCTACATATACATCTTCATATACCGGAGTGAGGGTCACTTTGCCGTCGGGCATGGCAAAAGTTGTAGAGGCAGAAGTCTCGTCGGCAAAAGCCACAGCCGGCTCGGCCTCCCAGTGAGTGAAGAGAAGTCCGTTATATTCACGCGGTGTGCTGATTTCTACTTTCGCACCTTTTACGGCGATTCCCGTGCCGAGGTCGCTCTTGGCTTCGGCATAGTCTTCGGCGTAAGTGAATTCAATATCATGGAACGGCACAAACTCTGCGCCGAGAGCGGCCAGGCCGCCCCATGCCTTATAAGCCTCAAGCGAGGCGGCAGGCACATATACTTTCAATTCTCCGGCGAGCTTACCGGCGTCGGCAAAGGCTGCGGAGCCTGCCGCGGGAAGGGCAGCGGCTCTCACTATGACAGTGCTCAATCTGCCGCGGCCGGCAAATGCGTTGTCGCCGAGGGCGGTGAGGGTCGAGGGCAGGTCGATGAGTGTCAGTGCGCCGGAGGTCTCTTCCAAGGTAGAGCCGGCGAGGCGGAAGGCGTCATCGCCGATACGCTCCACACCATCGGTAAAGGTCATGGAGGCAGCATTGGCGGCGTTGGCAAACACGGGGCTGCCAACAGTCTTCACAATACAACCGTCTACATATATGGTCTCAATCATCGGGGGACAATATACGGGTTGCTGCGCCTGCAGGTCGACAAGCACACCCTTGGAGGCGGCATAGCGGGCGTTGTCTTTCGCCACACTTACAGTGCGGATCGACATCGACTCCACGAAGCTCTTTGCGGCGTCAAGGGCAGCGAGCGACGCCGGCAATGAGATTTCCTCGAGCGAGCTGTTGTATGCGAGGCAGTAGTCGGCGAGGGTCTCCACGCCGTCGGGCACGATATAGCTTGAGCCGGCTTTACCTGAAGGATATTTCACGAGTATTTTGCCTTGCATTGCGAAAGCCACACCATCATAATCCATAAACTCGGCATTGCCTGTGAAGTCAAAGGCTTTCAGCGACTGGCAATTGTTGAAGCAGGCGGCAAACCCGTCATAGTCGGTATATGATGTCGGGAGCGACACGACACCGCGTAGCGCGCTGCCGTCGAAAGCTTCTGCACCGATAGAAGTAAGCACTTCAGGGAATACTATCGCCGTCAGAGAGGCATTGCCTTTGAAAGAGCCGGCGGGGATGGCCGTGGTCTTGGTGTCGGCCGAGAGGTCGAGTGTATTCAATACCGGAAGTGAGGCAAGAAGAGCGAAGTCAGAAGCGCTCAGGGCCGCACCGTCGGTGTTGTTGACGATATTGAGTCGCTGCAGGATGGTGCAGTCGATACCGGGCGCAGCGAGGGCGCTCGCAAGATTGAGGCTTGATGAGAGTGTGACGGTGGCCTCAGTGCCGGCCTCTATCGAGCGGTAGAGAGGTGTGAGCATAACATTGGCGGCCGGCATGGTAAAGCTCGCAGTAGCCGAGTATTCGCCGTTGGCGGCAAATTTCACGCTTGCCGACGACAGCACTTCCCAACGCTCGAACGACAGGCCGTCGAGATTGCGCGGTGCCGAAATCTCTACCGTGGCACCCTCAAAAGCTATATCGCTGCCAAGGGGCGAGGCCACTGTTACGGCTATATCCTCAGAATCTATCGTTATGGTGTAATAAGGCAGATATTTCGCGCCGTACGAGGCGAGGTTGCCCCAGCCGCTGTAGGCTGCGAGCGAGGCCGCCGGCACATATACATTGAGCTCGTCGGGGTCAGACTTGCCGAGATCGAAGAAAGCATTGCCGCCCACAGCGGGAGGAGTCATCGCACGGCAAACGATAGTATTCACCAAGCCGCGGCGGCAGAAGGCATTGCCGCCTACTGTAGTCAACGTAGAGGGGAGGTAGATTGAAGTGAGCGCGCCGCTGCCGTCGGCAAGGTTCTCGCTCTGGTTCATGCGGCAGCCGTTGTCGGCGATAGTCTCGACGCCTTCGGTAAAGGTCATGCTGCGCACCAGCGGCGACGCGCCGAAGAAACGGTAGTTGGGAGTGCTTGTCACCATGCTGCCGTCTACCACCACATCCTCGATCATCGGGGGGCAATATACGAGTTCCTTGGTTGTGAGGTCTACGAGCAGACCGCCGGACGAGGCATACATCGTATTGCCGGCAGCCACATTCACCGCTTTGAGGGCTGTCGACTCCCTGAAAGTGGAGTTGCCCGTGATTGCGGTCATTGTGGAGGGCAGATTGAGGACTTCAAGAATATTGTTGTAGTAAAAAGACTGGTCCTGCACCTTGGTGACACCCTCAGGCACTGTAAACTCGCGGCCGGGGCGTCCGCAGGGATACGAGAGCAAGGTCTTGCCGCCATCGCAGTAAGCCACGCCGTCGATAGCCATGAGCACCTTGTTGTCGGGGAAAGCGTAGCCCTCGAGGCCTTGGCAATTATGGAAACGGCCAATGATAGCCGGAGCCGAGGTAAGAGTCGGCGGGAACGAGACGACACCCTTGAGGGCGCTGCCGTTGAAAGCTCCGCTCTCAAGATTCGACAGGTTGGCGGGGAACTTGATATCCTCTATCACCGCATTGTTCTGGAAGGCAGCCGACGTGATCACTGTGGTCTTGGTGTCGGCCGAAAGGTCAAGGCTCCTGAGGGCTTTCATGCCGTTGAGAATGGCGAAGTCCGATGAAGTGAGGGCCTTTCCGTCGCTGTCGTTAATAACTTTGAGGCCGGTAATGCCGTTGAGGTCCGCACCCGTCTGAGAGAGCGCCGCCGCCAAACCTTGCGACGATGTCAGAGTGACCGTGATGTCGGTCTGGGCAAATGCCGCCATACTGCCGCCAAAGAGCAGCAAGGCCGACATTATGTTTCTGATATATCTGTTAGTCATAGCTTTAGGTGTTATCGCTTGATAAATTTCTTGGTTGTAGAAGCTGCTTTTACAATATACATGCCTGCGGGGATATTTGTGATGTCAATGCTTACCTCACCCTCGCAAAGCACTTTCTCTACAAGCTGCCCGGCAACATTGTAGATTTCAACCGGCTCGCAGGCGAGTCCGCTGACATAAACCGTGTTGGCACCGGTGATGATTGTCGCGCCCGGGAGCTCCACATTCTCTACCCCTGTAGTGGCGAAAACGGCCTCGATATGTACGTCGGACGCCGGCATCACAAATGTGGTGGAGGGAGCGGTAGCGTCGGCAAATTCGACGCCGTCGGTGTCAGACACCCACTTGGCGAATTCGCCCTTACCGGTGTGCGAAGTAACCGCTACCTCATCGCCCTCAAAGGCTTCGAGAATACAATCGCCACCGACTATATCTATCACATAGACAGGAGCGTAGACAGCTTCTATCGACACCGGGCCATCAATCATCGTGAAGCCGGTGACAACGGCCTTGGGATTGGCAATCACCACACCTTCACCCTCTGCTACCGTCCATTCCTTGAAAGTGAGCATGTCTTTGTTGAGGTCGGTCTGAAGACGGACGAATGTACCCGGCACAGCACTGCCGCTTGTAGTGACAGTGGCACCGGTGACGGTATATGCCTTCGGGTAAGCGAAATTGGCTGTTATCTTCACGTCGGTAGCCGGCATTTTGAAAAATGTAGTGGCCGCGCTCGCATTGGTGAATGTCACTCCTGCTGTAGCCGTCTCCCAGTTGCTGAAAACTTTCTCGCCATCGGCGTCGGCTGTGATCTCTATAGTGAATCCGGCCGCGGAATAGTTCTGCATTGCACGCCCGCCCTCTACTTCAATGCTGTTGAATGTCACGATCTGGGCTGCCGTGAAGCTGCCGCCACCGCCGGCGGGATAATTGTCGTTGACAAGCTGGCTGGCAAGATAATCCTTGTGGGCCTCGGCGGGAACGGCAAATACAATCGACGACGCATTCGACTCGCGGAATGTAGAAGTACCGGTAAGAGTCGGCGGTACGGTTGCAAGGCACACAAACTGCTTGATAGTCTTGCCCAAGCTGTTGAAAGCCTCGCCGTCGATAGTCTCGATGGTCGTAGGCAGCTCGATATATTCCACCGGGATGTTGATATCTGCCGTAGCCTGTCGGAAAGCACGGTAGCCAATACGCTTCACACCCTCGCCGAATACCACACGCCTGAGGCTTGTGGCACGCGAGAAGAAAGCCATCGGCACCGATTCGACAACGCCGCCGTCGACAAGGATGTCGGTGCGGTCGTAGGCCGGCGGGAAAAACATCAGCTCGCGAGCCGGACGATTGACAAGCAGGCCCTCGGTAGAGGCAAAGCTTACATTGCCGGACTCAACGTCAATTTCTTTCAATGCCGTAGAATTGGCAAAAATCTTCTCGGGCTCGGCGTCGAATGTATTTACCGACGATGATATTGTCAGCGAACCGAGGTATTCATTATCGGCAAAAGCACCTGAGCCGACAGAGAGCACCCCGGCGGGTATGGTGTAGGCCTGCTCGCTCTTGCCGGCAGGATATTTCAATAATTTGTCACCGGAGAGAGTGAAAGCCACGCCGTCGGCCGAGCTGAACGCCTGACTTTCGGGGAATGCGAAGCCTTCTACTGACTTGCAACCGGTGAAACTTGACTCGAACACCGAGACATCAGCAAAAGCCGACGGGAAAACGACTGTGCCGGTCAAGGCGCTGTTGTTGAACGACCCGCTTCCTATCGCGCTCAGATTGGCAGGGAAATTGATTGTCTGCAAGTGGGTGTCGCCGGCCAATGTATTCTCCGGTATTGAGGTGGTGTAATTATCTTTGCTCAGGTCTAGAACCTTTAGCCGTGGCATAGCCGCCACGACAGCGAAGTCGGCACCGGTAAGAACGGCACCGTTGTCGGTGACAACCGTGAGTTCTTCCGTATTCGCTTTCTCATCCATCGATAGGAGATGAGAAAGAGTGCCGGATTGGGTCATGGTCACCTCAAGAGCCCGGGCAGCTGTCGGCAAGGAAAGAGTCATTGCCGAGAGCATGACAAGTCCGCCAAATCGTGTAAACAGTTTTTCCATAATGATTAGATTTAGGGGATGACAGCCATAGAGACTGTCATCCCCGGCTTGTTTAAATACCTAATTAATCTTACAATCCTTTATACCTTTGTTGTTATTTTCTGAAATATTTTTTGCCACCCTTTATGATGAAACCACGATAGGAATCATCTACCCTGCGGCCTGTCATATCGTATGCCGGGGCATTTGCACCGGTGGCGGCGGGAGCGGCCAAGTCTTCAAGACCTGTCACTATATGGCTGTATACGGGGTATACCTCCACCGCATGGGCGGGCATAATGAAGGTGGTGTTCGGGCTTGTCTCTTCGGCAAAAGTTACATCTTCTGAAGTCGAGGCCCAGCCGGAGAAATAGAAACTGTCGATTTCATCGGGTGCCGAGAGGGCGACTTCCGTACCCTCACCGGCAATGCCCTCGCCCAGCGGCGATACAGCGGCGGCATTACACTCCGACACATACACATTGCCCGGCTCTTCAGTTACCTCCACGGCGTAGAAGGGCTTGTATTGCGCACCGTAGGCCTGCATACCGCCCCAGTTGGCGTATGCAGCCAAAGACTCCTCGGGGACATATACCACCAACGGGTCGCTATCGAATTTACCAAGGTCGAAGAAGGCATTACCGCCGACAGCCGGGGGTGTGAGAGCCTTGCAAACAATCATGCTCACATTGCCTCGGCGACAGAAAGCATTTCCGCCTACCGTAGTGAGGGAAGAAGGGAGGAATATCGATTTCAATGCACCTGAGCCGTCGGCAAGATTCTCGCTGTTGGTCATGCGGCAACCGTTGTCGGCGATAGAAATAACGCCCTCGGTAAATGTCATGCTCTCCACAAGAGCAGCCTCGCCGAAGAAGCGGTAGTTGGGAGTGGTGGTGACGAGAGCGCCGTCAACGACGACATGCTCTATCATCGGGGGGCACATAACGAGTGTCCGGGTCTCGGTATTGACAAGTATGCCGCCCGAAGAGGCATAGTATTCATTGGCAGGGTCAACGTAGATTGCCTTGAGTGCCGTGTTGTAGCGGAATGTCTTGTCGGCCGACACTTCCACAGCATTGGTCACCGACGCCGGAATGGTAAGCTCTTCAAGAATATTGTTATAGAAAAATGATTGGTCTTGGATTTTTGTGACACCCTCGGGTATAGCGAACTGCTTTTCGGGCTTGCCGCAGGGGTAAACGAGGAGTGTGCGTCCGCCATCGCAATAAACGACGCCGTCGACACTGCTCAGAGAGTTGTTGCCCGGAAATTCAAAGCCGGTAATGCCTTGGCAATTCTGGAAACGGTTCATCACCGCCGGCGGCGAAGTCAGTGTAGAGGGGAAAGTAACGGTCCCTTCAAGGGCGCTGTTGTTGAAGCAGCCGCCTTCGAGATTGTTGAGCCCTGCGGGGAAAGCCACACTCTTGATGGTGGCATTGTTGAGGAACGCGTTTGCAGTTATCGTTGTGGTCACCTTGTCGCCCGAGAGGTCAAGCGATTCGAGAGCCTGCATTGAATTAAGTATTGCATAGTCGGCAGCCGTAAGGGCAGCGCCTTCTTCATTGACTACCGAAAGAGAGCTTATAGTGTTGATATCAACATCAAGAGCGTCAAGTGCAGATTTAAGATTCACAGACCCGTCAAGCGTCACAGTCTTTTCGACCTGTGCCGACATCATACCCGATACACCCAGCATCAAAGCTGCTATCAATGCTTGTCTTTTCATGGATTTTTAATTGTTAGAATTTTATTGAATTTCGTTTGTGCAAAAGTAGATAATAAAGCAGCGTTTTGCGTGTCAAAAAAGTTAGAAAACAGATAAAAAACACGCACAAATTCAATAAAATTCTAACAATCAATCCATTGGGCTATATATTACATATCCTTGCCGCGGAAAACGGCGTGATGATATGTCAGTGGCGGCGGGGCTCGACGAGTCCTTTTTCCGAGAGGAAATCAGATATCCGGCCAAGCCAAGAGTGGCTGCCTGTGCCGGGCGAGGCGGTGCGCTGGAAGCAGTGCGGGCGCAGGGCAAGAGTGTGGAGCTCCGACTGCAGATTCATGTCGCGCAGCCGCTCCCATGATTTCACAGAGTTCATTGCGGCCCAACCGTCGGCGTCGCCATGGATGAAGAGCATAGGCACTGTCGCCTCGTCAAAAGCAAACTCCGGAGCGAGCACGGCCGAGTCGTCGTTGCCGCCGGTAGTGTTTCCTTCTTCAAGTCCGTCAGTAAGAGCGTAGGCCGGATATATCGCTATACCCCACTGCACATTGCAGGGGAGCGCGTCAATGCTGTCGATGGGCTCGTAGGCCGGCGCCATTGATGAAGTCACCCCCATGAGTGTGAGATGTCCGCCGGCGGAGCTGCCCATTATACCTATCTTTTCGGGGTCGAGGCCATGCTCCTTGGCCTGACTTCTCACAAGCCTTACGGCGCGCTGCAGGTCCTGCCAAGCGCTTATATGTTTTGCTTTGCCGGCGGGGCGAGGTGAGCGGTAGCGCATTGTCACCACCGTCATGCCGAGGTCGTTGAGATAGCGGCGTGCGGGAGCCACCTCGAAGCCGTCGGGGTCATTGCCCATGTAAGAACCGCCGCTGTAGATTATCTGTATGGCGTCGGTGGTGCGTTTTTTCGGGAAATGCCACTCCAAGTAAGGCTCGCACTGCTGCGGGTCGGGGTCCGGCATGAGTTTTTCGGGCCAGACAGTCTGACGGAGATATTCGCCGCGGGCGTCGTCGTTGCCATAGCGGCTCATGAGGTCTTCCTCGGCCTGTAGATTTCCGGCAACATTGAGCTGATTGAGGAACTCCACACCGCGCTCAAGGCCGTAGGCACCATGGCCTTTTCCGGGATAGAGATGAAGCTCGGCGGGTATGCCCATGCGCCGCAACTGACGGTAGACCTGTGTGGAAGTAATGGGGGTATAAGGGTCGAGACCTCCGTGATGAAGGCTCATCGGGCATGTGAGCGAGTCGAAGGCCTTCTCGAGGCGGAGCGATTTCTCGGTGTCGGGATTATACCACACGTATTTGCCGCTAATGCTGTCGGGATGAAGCACAGCCGGGGCGTTGACAATAGCGTAGTTGATATTGCATGCGACGGTATCAAGCTGATCGATGGGCTTGTAGGCCGGAGTGAGGCTCGATGTGCCAAGCATGAGGGCAAGGTGAGAGCCGGCCGACATCGACACCGTGCATATCTTGTCGGGAGCAAAACCACGCTCGGCAGCCTGGCTGCGTATCAGCCTGATGGCACGCTGACCGTCTTCCCACGCCGTCTGATGTACGGGCATACCCTCAGGCCACGGGGTGCGGTAAACGAGATTGACACATTGGTAGCCGAGGTCGGTAAAAGTCTTGTGCCAGCGGTCGATAAGAGATATATCGCAACAGGTCTCGTAAGCTCCGCCGGATATGAGCACCATGCAGCAACCGTTGGCTACAGCGCTGTCGGGGCGTTCGAACCATTCGATAAATGGAATACGGTTATCGTCAGCCACGAAATCAGCACGCTGAGCCACATTGAGCATAGCTGCAATCTGATGAGGCTGCGCGTCGGGCATTTTGTCGGCAGGCCAGAGATATTGGCGGTCGCTTACTTGAGCAACAGCCGTCAGCGCTGCGAAGATGAGCGCTGACGGGAGAAGACGGTTTAATAAGTTTTTCATTTCAAAGCACTAAGAATGAAGGTAAAGGATAAAGGCTCAGCCGTGAGCACATACTCAGGCAGAGGCGGCGGGCCGCAACTTCTATTACCCAACGGATAAGAGCATGAATTTATTGCCCAAGAGACGCCTTCTGTTCTAAGCAAATCTTTATCATTGTCGGCCTTGGTGAGATTCTCAAGGGTATAGTGCATAGCCGAAGTCTCAAAAAGGGGCGCTCCGCACACTTTGAGACCTTTGCCTGAGGCGGCAGTCAGCGAGGCCTCGCGGCAATCCATCTTGTTGCCGTTCTCCTGCGGGTAGGTGTGGTGTGTGAACTGCTCATCGACAGAGCCGGTGAAGCGCCCGAGGCGAGCACCGTCGCGGCGGTCGCGGTATGATTCCACCGGGCCGAGGCCATACCATGAGAACTTGTCGTAGCCCGGAGCCACCGACATCAGATATCCCACACAAGGGAAACTTGCGATATCCGGCGAGGGCGTAAGGTCGGTGTCGATACGGACACGGCCGTCGCTTGTGACGGTATATGTCGAGGTGTAGTCAATCCAAGCTTCCTTACCCGGAGCTGCGGCACGATATACCGACACAATCTTTACCGAATCGGCACATTCATGCGCAATGGCAAAGCTTCTGAGCTCGTGCACAAGGCTGTCGAGACCGGCTTCGACCCATCCTCGGCCAATCTCGTTTGTGGGAGGATATGAGCCGTCGTTCTGAGTGGGCGAGCGCCACAGGTTGAGCTGCATTGGAGCGGAGAGGAACTCCCGTCCGCCGACAATCCAGCTGCAGAGCATACCGCTCCGCTTGTCGAATGTCACATCGACGTGCTTGTTTACGATATGGACGCCATCGCCCGATTTGTCGGTTTTAAGAGCCTGCGCGCCTTTTAAATTCGGGGTTATAGAGCTGTCGGCGAGTTTGAACTGCGCAAAAGCCACCTCAAAACCTGCGGGAGCCCATTTCCGTGCCTCGCCAAGAGAGGCGTTGACCTCCAGCACTAGTTCTCCCTTGTGGCCTTTAGTCTTGAAAGATATTGGCATAGTGGCACTTGCGCCCGGGGCGGCGTCGGCTTTGGCGCACTTTCCGCTTTCTACCACGCGGCCGTCTTCGAGGAGCTTCCACGAGATATCGAAATCGCTTAGCGGCAGATAATTATAATTATTCGTGACGGTGAGGTTCTTGCCGTCGAACGCAAAGCCTATACGCTCATATACTTTCTTACACTCATACAAGGCCGGCTTGGGCCGACGGTCGGCAAAGACAAGACCGTTTGTGCCGTTGATTGACGACAGATATCTCTTGCCCGAGACTGAGTCGGTGAGATATATGCTCTGGTCTACCCAGTCCCAGATATAGCCTCCGATAAGGCGGGGATATTTCTTTACGGCGTCCCAATACTCGCGGTGGTTTCCCACAGCATTGCCCTTCGCATGGGCGTACTCGCACATCACCACCGGGCGGTTTTCACCCGGCTGAGTGGCAAGCTCTATCACACCCTCAACTGAGGGATACATAGTGCTCACCACATCTACTGCCGGAGGCTCGGCAGGGTTGACCGCGGGGCGGTCGGTCTTCATGAAATCGCGGCCGTAGCCATATTGGTGAGAGCCGCCATTGTGCAGATATGCCTCGAAGTGTATGAGCCTCGTCGGGTCGTAGTCTTTCACCCACGCCGCACGGGCCGCATGATTGGGGCCTACGCCCGACTCATTGCCAAGCGACCAGAAAATCACCGAAGGATGGTTTATATCGCGCTTCACCATGCCGGCCACGCGCTCGAGCTGTGCATTGAGCCACAATGTATTGTTGGAGAGCTCGGCGTCGGCGCCACAGGTCTCTACATCGGCCTCGTCCATCACATATATACCGTATTCATCGCAGAGGTCGTAGAACTCGGGGGCTGCGGGATAATGCGACGTACGCACCGAGTTGAAGCCGAATTGCTTCATAAGCTCTATATCGCGGCGCATAGTCTCCACGCTGACGGTCTTACCTCCGGCGGGGTCATGGTCGTGGCGGTTGACACCGTAGAGGAGCTCGCGGCGACCGTTGACAAAGAGCTCGCCATTCTTCACCTCAATGCAGCGGAAGCCAATACGCGCACTGCGGGCCTCGACAAGATTGCCTTTGGCGTCGGTGAGCGAGAGGACAAGTGTGTAGAGCTCAGGAGTCTCAGCTGACCAAAGCCTTGGATTGTCGACCTTTGCCGAGATATATTTTGCCAGCGCCGGATTTTTCTGATATTTGGAGTCACGGATAACAGCGGCGTCAATGCTCATCCGCGCGCCAGTGAGTTCTTTATTGTCTTCATCGTAGAGGCGGCCTTCGAGAGTCCAGCCGTCAAGATTGGCGTATGGGCCTGAGATAAACGGCCTTACCCTGAGAGCGGAGCTCTTGAAATCGTCGGCCATATCGGTAATCACCGTGAAATCGGCAATATGCACTTGCGGCCGGGCCTCAAGGCGCACATCGCGCACAATGCCGTGGAAGCGCCAATGGTCTTGGTCTTCAAGATATGAGGCGTCGCTCCAACGCATTACCTCAACAAGTATATCATTATCGCCCTCTACAAGCCAAGGGGTGATATTGAAAACGGCAGGAAGAGTGCCACCATCCTCACTGAAACCGACCTTTTGGCCGTTGACAAAGAGATAGAAAGCCCCTCTGACACCTGCGAAATGAAGCAGGATATCATTTCCTTTCCACGACGCCGGCACAGTGAACGAGCGCTTGTAAAGCCCGATATTATTGTCTTTCCGGGGTACGAAGGGCGGATTGACGGGGCGGAAGTCGTAGCCCTGCCCGCAATATACCTTTTCGCCGTAGCCGAGCATTTCCCATGTAGACGGAACGTCGACGACATCCCATGCTGTATCGTCGGCCGAAGGGCTTGAAAAGCCTCCCGGGACATCCGACATATCTTGGCAGAAACGGAATTTCCACTCGCCATTGAGCGATTTGAAGCGCGATGAAGCCGCCGGCCTTACCTGCAGTGCCTCATCGACAGTAGCAAACGATATCGAACTTGCGCTGTAGGGCTCTCTGTTGACGGAGTTTACAAGCGGGTTCTCATACTCGGGGCTGCCGAAAGCGAGCGAGGGAGTATCGTAGAACGGACTCCCGTTTACGGGCAGCGGAAGAAGGTCGAGCCCGGTCTGTGCAGCAAGAGTATAAGCCTGCACGGCAGCGAGCAACAATATGCCTGATCTCAATATTTTCATGATAAATCTGTCAATGTTCAACACCGAAAATCACTTCATTGGCCCAGTGTTCTTTCCAATCAGGGTGAAAAGCCCTCGAATTGATTTTCGACACACTTCTGCCGGCGGCTGTCTCCATGCAGGCTGCTCCTGCAGTATCGTTGTTGACCCTTGCCGAGAATTTCACGGGCGAGCCGGCGTCGATGGCTTTTTTCACATCGGGCATTTCGCTCCAAGGTATAGCACATTCGTAGTAGAGCGTATTGCCTTTACGCACCACCTTGAGCTTGGCAGAGTCGACAGCACCGTCGAAGGGCGACTTAGGCTGGCGAGGGTAGAAATGCTTGCGGGGCATATCGGGCACGAGCATGCGCCATACCTCAAACCCACCGCCATACTCGGGCGCCACTGTATTGAGGGCATATTCATAGTCGGTGCATTTGTAGCCTGTGAACCGCGGCAGAGTGCCTTTGGGGCATATCTCCATGCCATCCTCACCTTCAGGAATCACATTGAAAGCAATGAGAATATTGTCGGTGGCAATGCCGTTGACACCGTCGGGAAGGACCGGACGCTTGCGATAAGTGAATCTCCTTATCCCCTCGGGCCAAGGCAGGGCGAGATAGTCGTCGTGCTCTACAATGTCCACAGCCACGTCATGAGGCAGCACTTTCTCGCCACCCATGAGCTCGTAGCCCAAGGTGCCGTAAGTGCCCCGCCAGTCGGCCATAGTGTCGATATCCTTGCCTACGAGCGCTGCGGCAGCATTTCCACTTCCGGAGACAGCACGCGACGAGGGGTCGAAGAATACGCCCCCGACCTTGACGGTATACCACCAGCCGCGTGTGGTGCAGCGTATGCGCACATTTCCGCTGAGGTCGAGGTTGAGATATGTGCCGTCCCACATCCTGTCGATTCCGGTAGTGAGCAGCTCGCGGCCGCTGTCGCGGTCATAAACCGCTATATCAATGCCGTTCTGGTTGGAGGGGAAATATAGCGAAGCGCGGGTAAAGCGGTCGGAAGGCAGGGAGAGGTCAAAGCCTATCGACTGCACCGTCGCGTTGTTTTCCACATAATTGCCTGTCAACTTTCCGCTCATCGACATGGGGGTAGACATATAGGCGGTATCGGGATAGAAGAAATCATCGTCGTTGCGGTCGGCAAACCTCATTGTTCCGGCATGGGGTGTGCTGTCGGCTACCTTTGCAGCAAAATAGAAATTATCATCGTCGTAGGCAAGGAAGGTCTGCGCCAAGCCCTCGGCATTGGTGTCGAATTGCTCGTAAGGGTGCCATGCGGCCTCGGTGAGCGAAATGCGGGCTTTCGACGACGAGAGCGGCTGGGCAATCACCCCTGCCCACTCGTCGAGATTTCCGTCGACATCCACCTTGCGGCGCGCGATATAATTTACGTGCATGTCTTCGCGGTGAGAGGCTTTGCCGTCGGCTCCGGCGTCGAGGCTCACCTCAAGGGGATAAGTGTTGCCGGGCAAAGGAGTGCCGCCTTTGACCGCCAAGGTCACCTCCTTGGTTTCGTGCGCACGGAGGCTCACCGTGGCCGGATAAGCGAGCTCGACGCCCTCAATACGGGCGTCCAACTTAGCCTTTACCGGACGGTTGAGCACATTTGTGAGGCGCAGAATCATCGACGGGTTATCGCTGTCGAGAGGCGCGGTGAAATCCTGCGCTACAATCTCGACGGGCTCGTAGCCGTCGATACGCGAGCCACGGAGGGCTGCAAGCAGAGACTTGAAAGAATTTTTCTTGCCGGTGGTGCGCATGTAATATCCCTCACATCCCAAGGGAATGACATACCGCCCGCCGACGGGAGCAATCTTATTACCATAGAAATCATAAAGGACGAATTCGGGACGGGCTTTTACCGTCATGGTGGCGTCGGCCGATCTTTTGACCGAACCGAGGAGCACGTGGTCGGCACCGAAGGCGTCGGAGAGATCGCCGGCGATGACAACAGTGCCGTCGTCGTCGTTGCCGTCGTAGCCGTCAAAAACCATAATCCACGGCAGACCGGGACGGAAAAGCAACTCTCTGAAATCACGCTCACCCACAAGACCCTGAACGGCGCCCATTGCGGCGGCCGCCGACCATGAGTTGTGGAGCTTGTCGACAGTCTCCACTCCCCTCTTGGTGCGTACCGACATTGTTCGCTGCGAGCGGTTTGGCTCACCGGAATACATATAGCCACCGAAGATACCCATGGAGCGGTCGTAGCCGCAAGCGCGGTTTGTGGCCACTACGAGACCGATACGGTCGTCGGTGTTGCCTACCCAACTCTCTGTATCCCATACCTTGACGCGGCCTTTATGATCTTTGCGCTTGTTCCACTCCGGGTAGAGCACGGGGGCCTCCAAGCCTTGGTAATGGATTGACACGAAATCGAATATGGGCAGGATATCCATCGAGCCGTCGGCAAAGAACTTGTCGAGGGCGTTGGAGTTGGAGTCACCTCCGCCGACGAGTACGTCGGCACCCTTGTCGCGTGCGGCAAAGACACCTTCGGCCATCTTGGTGTAAATCTCGCGGTAACGGAGCATATCGGCCTGCCAGCCTGATATCGATGAGCCTTCCCACGGCTCATTCCAAAGGCACACAGCCGTCACGGGGCCATTGGGCCAGCCATAGCGTGTGCATATATTTTCGACGTATTTCTTGAAATCATCGTCCATAGTGGGCATCCATGCGAGGTCTTGCTTGGTGTGCAAGAAGCGGCCCTGCTCATCGAGATGAGGGCGGCCGGTGCCCAAGGGTACCGACGAAGCCGTACGTCCCTCGCCGAACATCAGCATTACAGTGATATTGTTGTCGCTGTAGCGGTGCATTTGTGCGTCGAGCTCGTTGATAAACGTGCGGTAGTCGGGGTCGGTGGTAGATATGAAAGGAATGGCGCGCCGTATCGACTGCACACCCACACGGCTTAGGAAATCGACGCCGAGGTCGTCGAGCGACTGGCGTGGATACTGCATTTTCACCGGCGAGGGCTTCATGCTGTAAGCGAAAGAAGTGGCGAGGCGCCGGCCATGCTTGCCAAGGTCGAGGACTACGGCATATCCGCCGAAGCGGTCGATACCCTCGATCTTAAGCGGCACATCGGCATAGCCGTTGGGCTCTATCTCAATCTTCAGCGGTATCTTTCTCTCATCACCGGTCTTGACAACCTGAGGCAGCCATATATCATTTTCGATACCACGTGTGCCGTAGCCGATGATATGCGCATAGCCATCGAGCGATATCGGCGAACCGGTGTTATTGAGAACCTGAAATTTAAAATCGATATTGTCGCCGGGCCAGAACACATTTGCCGGAGCCGACGACTCTGTGAGCAGTACGTCGAAGTCGTATTGTCGCAGGCCGTTGTCGACACCGAATACCTCTTCGTAGCCCAGCCAGCTTTCAGGAGCTTTCATCTGGGCGGCAAGAGGCCGGTCAAAGGAAATATTGAATATGAGGGCTGCGAGGATTGCCGCAGACTTCAAATATTTTTTCATTTTATTGCTAAAGAATTGTCGATACCTAATTTATCAAAGAGATTCTGCACTTCGATTCCGGCGAAAATCACGGCGAACGAGCCATGGGTGTCGTCATCCCAGAAGGGGCGGTTGACATAATACTCCACATCCTCGCTGCACATTGTGCCGACGCAGATGTCATGTACTGTACCGTCGTCGTCAACCTTCGAGGCCACTGCCTCCCAGCCTTTCTTTACCACGGGGAGATAGGTCTTCTTGTCGAGCCAGCCTAAGCGGATACCGCGGGCTATCGCCATGGTGAAGATGGCAGTGCCCGAAACTTCGGCGGGGGAATCGCTGCGGTCAATCACATTATGCCAGAAGCCCTGCTCATTCTGATATTTTGCGAGCGAGCCCACATGGCATTTATATTGCTTGAGGATGGCAGAATAGAGCCTGTGGGTCTTGGGCAGGTTCATCAACACATCCGACATCGCCCATATCGCCCAACCGTTTGCCCTCGACCAATGCGGGAGCTTCACCTGCGGGCGCGATGTATAGTTGGCGTGCATATAGAGCTTGGCGTCTTTATCCCAGACGTGCTTGTTGAAATCGACTACCTGACGGGCAGCGTCGTCGAAAAATGAATCTCTTTCTTTAGGATCGGAGGCATACAGACCGGCTTGGATAAGGAATGGTATGCCCATAAACATATCATCTACCCATACGGTGTATTCTTCGGGAGTTGTGCGGGTGTAGTTGCTCATACCCTCGGTGCGGATCTGTCCGTTGCGGGCATATTCGATCATGTTGGCAATGAATTTCTCATAGACCTCGCGATTTCTGAAGTCTTTCTCTTTGCGGAGCCTGTAGATTATCGGCAGCGACGGAGCAAGAGTGAAGTCGAGAAGCGTAGAGCCTATCACAAGCGAGTTGGCGGAGTTGAAATAGGCGTTGAGCTTGTTGACCTGATAATCGACAAACGGAATACCCTCCATCTGATAATCACAGAAATTTACGGCCCAAGAGTGATAGCGGTCGTCGCCGGTGAGCTCGCTCAGCTGGGCCATAGCCCAAGCGACACCGCCATTGTGATAGTTCCATTGATATGTAGTGCCCCACGGAGCCGGGTCGATCATCTGCCCGAGCACCTCGATTTTTGGGATAGTCCAAGTCACGGCACCGTAGAGGCCCTGATACATGTGCCCGAAAACAAATTCCGTCTCGGGCTGATAGGCATTGTCGATACCGGGAGCGAACGGGCCGATGACGAGCCAGTTGCTTATCCGGGCCACTTTGCTGTCGATATTCTTCACCCGGTCAAGCCCCATCGAGGGGTACTGCGGATTGACTTTATATACCTTGTCGTTCTCGCTCGGGGGCTGGATGAGCACACACCATTTGCCTTTTCCCGAGGTTTCCGATTTTATGATGATATCATTGTTGCCGGCCTGAAGAGGGAGCTCGAAAGAGAAAGGCATTTTAATGCTGCGCTCATCCTTGACGACGTCGAGATTCCTCATGCCTCGTTTCTGATATACCTGTTTGCCGTTGCACCATACCTTGCAGGCGTCGTTATGGTCAATCTCAACGGTCATGACAGTGTCGCGCTCAAAATACATATTTGTGTAGGCGTATGCCACCCCACCGTATCCGAGGCCGAAAGTGCGGCCGAAATCTATAGTGTGCAGATTGCTGAATTTGTCGGAGTGACCTTGCAAGTCGAGTTTATACGAAAAGGGAGTCTCGCGAATCAATTTATCGCCGATCTTGCACACCGTCTGTGCAGGCGTCCGTACAGTGAGATTTGCTTCGGCCTTGACTTGGTGTCCGCAGCACAATGCCGCGGCGGTAATGATTGGTATCCAGATTTTGGTATTTCGCATGAGGCTGTGTTTTAATCATTGGTTTTACAAGCGGTCGGTGAATGGCTCTCCAACCCGCTTGCAAAGTTAGCTATCAGGTAACAATCTGACGTAATGCTAAAGCCGATAAACAAGATACAAAGAAACGACAAAAAAACGACAAACACGACGCCTGTGACAAAAAAGCGCCGTGTTTGTGCTAAAATATTAAGTTTCGCAAGCGAAACTTGTTTATTGTGGGTTTATAGCGTTTAAGAAGTTTAGAAACGCCTGTAGGCGATACGGTCGAGGAACCATTGACGGTCTTCGCGGTCGATGTCTTTATCTCCGAATTGCGACAAGACTTCGGGGAGGCGGGCGTATGTGTTCTCGAACTCATCAACCACATCCGCAACCGATGAAGGGTCGTAGCCGATAGTGACAAACACAGAGCCGAGCGAGGCAAGGGTGTCGTCGAATACACGGTTGACATCGCGCTCATCTTTGAAATCGCGCATGGCTTTCACCACACGTTTCATGCGGCCGAGCGAGCCTGCAGCAAGATTCTTGCGGCCGGCAGGATATACAATCTTCACCTCCTTAGCCTGCGAGCAATCGTGGGCGGGAAGGTCGATGATGAGGCTGAGCTCTTTGGGGTCGTAGGAATAGCTTGCCTCGCGACCTGCGACAAGCACCGACTGCGGAATGTCGGAGCAGAGCACGCGGATACTGTAGTCGCGCGTGGGCTCCATGCCGGCATAGCTGCCTCGGCGGGGCGAGATGTTCACAGAAAGGGTGTCGCCGGCGAAAGCAGAGGCGAAATCAGTCCAAGCACACTCGTTCTCGTAGTTTTTGTTGTCGCCGCCATCTTCATACATTGTGAAAGCTCCGGCGTCGCCGGGATAGACGGTGAGTTCTACGGGGGCGTTGTTGTCGCGGAGATTGCGCAGGCGACCTTTATGGAAGGGAAGCACCGAGCCGGCCTTGACGTAGACGGGATATTCGTCGAGAGCGAGCTCACGCTCTATCACCTTGCCACCGTCGAGCAATTCGCCCGAATGTGCCTCATACCATTTACCTTCGGGGAGCCATACCTTGAGGGTGGCGTAGCCGTCTTTGCCGGGGGCAGTGACGGGAGCGATCATCATGCGGTCGCCGAACATATATTGGTTGCGGAACGAGTATGCCTCCTCGGCCTCGGGATAATCATAGTACATGGGGCGGCACATCGACACGGATGTATCGTGAGCCTCGCGGGCAAGGGTGTAGATATACGGCGCCATGCGGTAGCGGTTGTTGATGATGTCGGTGAGTATATCGAGAATATCCGATTTGAACACCCAAGGCTCCTTGGCGAGATTCTTGTGCTTTGACGAGTGAGTGCGCAGCACGGGGCTGTATTCGCCGAACTGCATCCAGCGCACATACATCTCGGGGTCGATATGGTCGATGGCCGAGGCACCGGCTTCTTTCTCACTTGCAAACATGTGGCCGCCGATGTCATGGCTCCAGAAGCCGTAGAGTACGTTTGAGGCGGTGCTGTTGAAATAAGGCTGGAAATCAAGCGACTCCCAAGTGACGTATGCGTCGCCGGAGAAGCCTATCTGATAGCGGTGGTTACCGAGTCCGCCCCAGCGGTGATAGAGCATAGGGCGCTTGTCGGTAAACTTATCCTGCTGAGAGAAAAATACATAGTTGATCCACCAAGTATTGCTGAGATCCTTAAGCTTGAGGTCGTTGAGATATTGCTGCCAGTCGAGCCACCAGAAGTCAACGCCTTCTTTTTCCATGGGTGTGAGCACATTGCTGAAAACGCTCTTCATGAAAGTCTTGTCGGAGCCATACCAAGGAATCTCTTTCTTTTCGGCGGGGTCGAGACCCATGTCGGCAGCAATCTGGGGATAAGCGACCTCGAAGGGCATGATACCCGAGGCGGGGTGGAGGTTGAGGGTGATCTTGAGGTCTTTCGACTGCAGATAGTTGAGGAATTTATCGGGTTGCGGGAAGAGCGCCTTGTTCCAGCTGAAACCGGTCCAAGCACCGCGTTTACCGTCGATGTAGTGCCAGTCCATATCCACCACGAGCACATCGAGCGGGATATTGTAGGCCTCCATCTTGTCGATAAGGTCGCGGAGCTCCTGATCGCTGTAGGTCCAGTAGCGGCTCCACCAATATCCGAAAGTGTAGCGCGGGGGCAGAGGCACTTTGCCGGAGAATACCGAGAAGTCGGAGAGTGCCTTGCGGTAGTCCTTACCGTAGGCCATGAAATACCAGTCCTGCGCACCGTCGGCCGAGTTGCGCTCCTTTACCCAATCCCAGTCTTCGGAGCCGTCGAATAGATATGATTCCGAGTCGTCGATGAGAGTCCATCCGTCGCGGGCGAGAATGCCGTCTTCCATCTCGATTTTCTTGTTGTCGGAAAGGGGGCCATGGTATTCGCCGATACATCCGTCGAGAGTGCGGTATGTGCCTTTGAGATTTGATTTCTGCTCTATGCCGGGCTTCCATGTGAATTGGAAAGCGCCTTTCACGCCGCTTATACTCATGTTGTCGGCAGTGAACTTGCCGCTGCCTTTGCGGTAGCGCAGTTTCACTTTGGGAGTGGTGATTTCAATCCAGTTACCGTTTTTGACCTTGTAGGGCACCTCGGGGTAGTCGCGCACAACGGCAACCTGCGACTTGTCGTTGACAAATTTACCGTCGGGGGCGTACTCCATACGAATCGAGGCGTCGGTGATTACGGTGAAGCGAACATTGTCGTCGGAATAGGCAATATTGTCAGCCGCCGAGGCGAGCATTGCGCCAAAGGCGACAGCGGCTGAGAAGAGGGCAATCAATCGTTTCATATTTTTATTGTTGGTTGTTGGTGGTTTGTGGTTAGGGGTTGAGTTTGCCGAGGGTAGAGAGGACGAGCGCTTCCATCACATCGTATCCTGCGGCGAGGGGATGTACGCCGTCGGTAGAGTACGCCTCGGGTAGCGAAGCTCCGTCGGCTGCCACCATGGCAGGATAATAGTCGATATAGGGGATATGATGTCGGCGGGCATAATCTTCGAGACGCTTGTTGAGAGCAGTGATACGCGCCGGAGCGTCTTTGACAGCAGGACGCCACCCGAAAGCCGCAGCCGGCAATACCGAGCTCATTATGGGGCGTATGCCATTCTTACGGGCGAGGTCAACCATGGCAATGATATTAGCAACTGTGAGGTCTTCATCGTAAGAGCCGTCGTTTTCGGCGCAATCATTGGTGCCGGCGTTGATAATCACATATTCGGGTCTGAGGTCGATGATATCGCGCTTAAATCGCCCGAGCATTTTTGTAGAGGTCTGCCCGCTAATGCCGCGGCCGGCAAACTTGTTGTCGGCGAAGAAGCGTGGATGTACTCTGAGCCAATTCTCGGTTATCGAATTGCCCATGAATGCGACCTTGCACCAGCGCGCGTTCTGAAAAATCTCAGGATAAGAGCGTATGAAATATGTAGGAGTGGCGCTCCAAGCGTGGCAATAGCTGTTGAGAGGATGGAAATCGTAGGGCGAGATGAAATCGTCGGCGGGGTCGTATGCCTCCCAGAAAGTGTCGGCGCCTTTGTCAACCATTCCACCCCAGTAGTCAACCAAAGCCTTGCGGGCGCGGTCAGGCATACCGCAGTCGATCAGCGACTGGATATAATAGTGGTAGAGGTAAGGGGTTCCGGGGGTGCATACATCGGGGAGGGTCTCCAGAGCCGCCAAGGCACGCCTGCCTTCTGCCTGAGTGGCTATACCACCGAGAATCATCCATATCTGCGAGGCGTATGACACCTGCGGGTCGTTGCGGCCCACGAATACACCGCGCTTCTTATCGTAGAAAGCGGAGCGGGCAGCCTTGCGCATTTTCTTTGCCAAGGCGGGGATATCGGAAATCTCATCGCGTTTTCCGAGCATGTCGGCAAGCTCGAGAGTCTGATTGAGAGCGAATAGCGCGAGGCCTTGCGCCGCCACTTCTTTCACGAGGTCTTCCTTCCAATCGAAGAATACCCACCATTCGCTGTCAAGGCGGTCGAAGTCAATCAGCCCGTCGTCGCCGGTATAGTCGCGCACAATATCGAGCTGACGTTTGGCTACGGGCCAGAGATCGGCTACGGTGGCAGTATCGCCGGTGGCCTTGAGATAGTCGCGGAGGCATGCGTTGAAGAGCAGAGAGTACTCATAGAGGAATTGCTTCTCCTGCGGGCGTGGCTTGGGCCGCTCCACGACGGTGGCGAGGAGGAAGCCGTTGTCGTCGGCGAGGCCGGCAAGCAGGTATAGACAGCGCTTGGTAAGGTCGTGGCTTTGGAATGTGCAGTTGTTGGCCATGGCCTCAAGATAAAGGTCGCCGATCCACAGACGACGGTCGCGCTTGGGTCCGTCTTCATATACAGTCTGCATACACTCGCTGAGAGTGTTGAGGCTCACCCGGTCGATATCGGCTATGACAGGGTCAACCGTTGCCGGGAGAGGTTCGGGCGAGGCGGCGGCCGACGTGGTGGCCTTGCAGGTCATGTTATGGATATTAAACTCATAGTAAGGCGAATAGGCAAGCAGCTCTATTTTCACGTATCTGAATGACAGGCGACGGTCGATGGTAATGGTATCGGGAATCTCAACCATGGTCACAATCTCATCCTGCAGCCAAGCCCGACTCAGTTTGCCGTGGTAAGGATCGAAAGGCTCAGACACCTCGCAGGGCATTTCGCCGAAAGTGAGCTTGAGGCGCACCGGGCCGTCGGCAACCTTGTCGGTGGTGCGGATACTGAAAGAGAACGTACCGGTAAGGTGCTTTCCGAAATCCACAATGGCGGTCTTTACCTCGCTGAAAGGGGCGCGGTAGAGCGAGTCAATGCTATAAGCGGGCACGGCCTTGCGGTGTTGGTAGGCTGTGCTGTCATCGACAATCTCAACGACTCCTACAGGCTCCTGTTCAGACACTGCGAGCCGGGGAGTGCTCTCATCGGCGATTGCCAGCCAGCGCTGCCGGTCGGCCTGATAGTAAACATCGGCAGCAGCCGAAAGCATGGCTGCGATGAAGACCGACAAAATCAATAATCTTTTCATAGTGCGGTATTGTTGACTGTCACTTTGGCGCTGCGGATATATCTTATCGGCTCCACACCGGCCTTGACAGGATATTTTACATTATCAAAAACAGCCGAGGCCACATTGTCGAAAATAAATACGGGACGGATGTCGCCATCTGCGGCGCATGAGAGAGTGATATTTTCAAAAGTGACATCAAGCACATTATTCACATACCACCCCCAGCACGGCAGCTCGCGGGCGTCGACGTCGGGTTGGCTTATCGGCATGTCGGCCAGAGAGCGGTCGGCGTTGCCGGCATACTCAATATCTATATCCTTGAAGGAAACATTTGCGAACTCGCCGCCTTTCCAGCTCTCGATCGACGAGGCATAGCGGTTGACACGAGTAGCCTTGAGGCGCTCCACCCGGATGTCGCGGCCGTTGTTGCCCTCGTTGAGGATAAACATCAGCGGGTTGTTGACATTATCTACGGTTATGTCGGAAATGGTGACATTGCGGACATCGCCGGGAGCCTTGCCCCAACCGCCGGGCTGAAGAAGAATTGCCGAGAGCATGTTGGTGCGTCGGAGAGCGCCCGATGTGCGGTGGGGATACTCGCCCGGGCCATGGAAACGGCAGCCCGACACGGTGAGACCGTCGCAGGGCATAATCATGCGAATACCGTTGCAAGAGGTGTTGATGTCGCAGTCAGAAATCACCATGTCGTGCCAGAAACCTCCTGCAATGGCGTCGTCGCCGGTGCGGAAAGAGCAGTTGCGTATCTGCACGTGTTCGCCGCCACGGATATGGATTCCATCCCAGCCCTGACTGATGTCAAGATTGCTGAAAACGGCATTTTCAATCTCATAGCACATCACGGCATAATTGGAGGCACATTCGATATTTATATCAGAGAGCGAGAAATTACGCGACTCTCCGATTATTATAGTGTGCGGGCCACGCATTTTCTCTTCGCCGTTGGGGTCGAAAACGTGGCTGCCGTCGATGGTACCTTCGCCTTCGATGGCGAAGTTGCTGATACCGGCGGCGAGGAGGAGCACTTTATTCCAATTGGCGTCTTTGGAGCTGTTGGCATTGTCGCCGCCTTCACCGCTGTCGTAGCGGCTGAGATCTTTGGAGGGTATAAAGGATGTATAGTCGGCGGGAGAGTCACTTCCTTTGAGCACAGCCTTCGGCGCGAGGTGCAGGGTGACATTGCTGCGCAATTGCACAGTGCCGCTGACAAAGACACCCTCGGGAACCGCGACAATGCCGCCGCCCTTGTCAGAGCAATCTTTTATGGCAGCGTTGATGGATTGAGTGTTTATGGTGCGACCGTCGCCTACAGCGCCGAAGTCTCTGATGTCGACAAGGGCCCGCGGGGCGGCTGCCGCACAGATACCGGCAAACAGAAGCAAGGTGTTGACAGCTATTCGTTTCATTTGGTTTATTATTATTTCAGGTTAGAATTATCGGCATGTGAGGCAAGCCATATCATAGAATATGAAATGCTCTCTCCGGGGGCTATAGAGCAGAACCGTCCGTGGGTCTCGAGCTCTACATAGCTTCCTGCCGGAGCGCAGTACACCTCGAGCTCGCCTTGCCCGTCCGGGACTTCCGCTGCCTCGATATCGGGATAGCAGATTATCAGGTCAACATTCTCACGGCGGTGAGCAAGCCATCCTCCGGTCGCTGAGAAGTATTGTTTCCACGCTTTCTCCTCTTTCAATACATTCTGGTCAATCCATCGGCAGCCATTGCCCTCTTCAGGGAAAAAGGTGAGGCCGGGGAGCACCCTGAGCACACTCCACGGAGCGAGAGCCATCACACTGTCGGAGACATTGGTGAGCTCATAGCGCACCGACAGAGCCTCAAGCCCGTCGACAGGGCGATATTCTTTGGTGACTTTCAAGCCGCCGGATGAAGCGGGGCTTTCGAGACGCAATACGTCGCCTGCGGTGAGAGCGCTGTATTCCACGGTGTCGAACACAGGGTTTTCGGGCCAGAAATTTGCCTGCGGAGAAATCCAGAGCGTAGAGCCATGAAAGCGGGGATTGACTTCGGGCGAGGTGAGCAGGTCGACACCGCCATAGCTCATGGCGGTCACCCTGCCGGCAAGTGCTGCGTCGACAGCGAGCACTAAGCCGCCGTTGCACAAACGGTAGATGTCGCCCTCGGCATGCCAAGGGCTTTGCCCTGACATTGCCAAGGGAATCGCAGCGAAGAGAATTACAGCCCGGAGCGCTTTCATGAGTGTTCGCTATCCATCTCAAACACCAGAGAGGCACCGCGGGCGAGGTCTTCATCGGTGATAAAGAGTTTGTCGTAAGGTTTGCCGTCGAGAGTCACGGATTTCACATATATGTTCTCGGGCGACAGATTGCGACATTCCACCGTGAATGTCTTGTCGCCTACATTCATTGCAGCGCGGGGCACCATGGGGCGACCGAGGGCATAGACTCCCGACGCCGGGTTGACGGGATAGAAGCCCATAGCGCTGAATACATACCAAGCCGACATCTGGCCGCAGTCATCGTTGCCGCACAGGCCGTCGGGGTCGGCGGTATAGAGAGTGGTCATTATATTGGCGAGCTGCTCCTGAGTCTTATGCGGCTCACCGGCATAATTGTAGAGATACGCCACGTGGTGGCTTGGCTCGTTGCCGTGGGCATACTGGCCTACAAGGCCTGTGATATCGATGGGCACATCGGCTCCCGACATTGCCGAGGTGCTGCAGAAGAGGCTGTCGAGAGCCTGCCCGAACTTCTGAGGTCCTCCGTGGAGAGCCATAAGCCCCTCTACATCGTGGGGCACAAAGAATGAGTATTGCCAAGAGTTACCCTCTACCCAGTCGCACTCGCCGTAGGAAGAGTAAGTGGGGTCGAACGGGCGGCGGAAAGAGCCGGTGGCAGAGCGGCCGTTCATGAGGCGGTAGTCGGGATCGAAATAATTGGCATATCCACCGGCGCGCTTGCTGAAATATTCGTAGTCATCATCGTAGCCGAGGGCTTTGGCCATGCGGGCAATGCACCAGTCGTCGTAGCAATATTCAAGAGCCGTCGACACCGATTTATTGTATTTATCAAAAGGAATATAGCCATACTTCTTGAGCTCGGCCACACCGAAATCATCCTGCAGGGCAGAGGTCTTCATGGCGAGGTATGCTCTCTCGGGGTCAAAGCCCTTGCAGCCCTTGAAATAGGCGTCGGTAATTACAGGCACGGCATGGTAGCCTATCATGCAGTTAGTCTCGCTTGACCACAGAGGCCATACGGGCAGGAGGCCATACTCATCATAGTGTGCGAGCATGGAGTTGACTATATCGGCGGTAGTGTCGGGAGCGATCAGAGCAAGAAGAGGATTCTGCGCACGGAAAGTATCCCACAACGACATGACTGTATAGTTTGTGAATCCGTCGGCCTTGTGGATATTCTTGTCGGCACCGCGATATGAGCCGTCGACATCGTTATAGAGGCACGGAGTGAGCAGCGAGTGATAGAGGGCGGTGTAGAAAATCGTTTTTGTAAGCGAATCGGCGTCGACGTCGATAGCGGCCAGACGCTCGCTCCATGCCCGGCGCGCTTTGCCATGCAGCTCATCGAAAGAGAGGTCTGCGGCCTCGGCCTCAAGGTTTGCCAAGGCATTTTCGACACTTACGGCCGAAATGCCTACCTTAATCTCAACGGCCTCACCGGTAGCCGTCTCATAATTGAGTATGGCCTTTATATTGTCGCCGGCGATCTTTGAAGTATCAACAATGATATCGTCGGAAATCAGATTGGCGCTCAGGAACGGGCTTGAGAGGCGCATTGCAAAAAACAACTGCTGCTCGCTCCAGTATTTTTCGCCGGGCTCACCCCAGCCTTTCGACTTGCGGCTGCCAACGACAGTGGTGCCGTCGAGAATCTCGAGCGAGGTGGCGACAACGGTATCGGTGGTATAATGATGAGAGAGGTCTATCATGATATGGGCGCGGCTGTCGGCGGGGAAAGTGTAGCGGTGCACACCGCAGCGGGGGGTAGCCGTGAGCTCGGCAAGGATATCATAATCTTTGAGGCGCACACGGTAATAACCGGGCGAGGCGAGTTCGTCGTCGTGGCTGAAACGCGAGCGGTATCCGGCGTCGGGATTATCCGAAGACCCGGGCTGCAGCCTCAGGTCGCCGGTAAAAGGCATAACAAGCACATCCATGAGGTCAGAGCGGCCTGTGCCGGAAAGGTGAGTGTGGGAAAATCCGATTATCGTGCTGTCGGAATAGTGGTAGCCCGAGCAGCGGTCCCAACCTTCGAGACCGGTATCTGGGCTGAGCTGCACCATACCCATAGGCATGGAGGCACCGGGGAAAGTGTGGCCGTGGCCACCGGTGCCGATGAACGGATTCACATAATCACAAGGGTCGGCGCCGGCCGGCTTGCTATCCGAACAGGCCGCGGCCGACATAGCCAGCAACAGCCCTATTCCAATCTTAACAAGAGATATATTCGTTTTCACAATTGCAATTATTAATGTTGTTGGTTTGTTGGCGGTGGTAAGCAATCCACACCCGGGAAACTTTTAATTATGTTTCGCAAGCGAAACTTGTTTATTTTGAGTTAACAGGTTTAAGGAGTTTAGTTATATATTGGTAAAAATAAACATTTTAAACTATATAAACTGCGCTGAAAGCGCTTTAAACCTCAAGTTTTCAAATTGCAAGGCAACTTGTGAAACTTGAACTTCTGATATTTCAATCGGGGTAGTATGTCGGCACATTGTTGTCGTGGAGGTCTTTGCCGCCACCTACTATCACAGAGCGGCGGAAGCGTCCGGGCTCGGCGGGTGTGATATTGAGCAGACAAGCGGGGTCGTCGGTGACCGGAGCAGAGAGTTCACCTTTGCCATTGCCATTGACTGCACAAACGGCATAAAGAGCTGCTCCGTCGCGGCGGCTGCTGTCGGTATATTCAGTAGCGCCACCCGAATAGATCAGTTCATAGTCGCGTCCGGGAAGTTTGCGGTAGAGGCGATAAGTATCGCAGCCGAGCACACGGCCCCAAGAGAGAGTACGGGTGTCGCAGTCGGTTGTCACCTCAAGTCCGGCAGGCGCAGCGGGTAGCTCTGAGGTGAAATATACGGGATATATCACCGACGGGGCGCTCTCCTTGTCGCGGTTTGCAGCCTTGACGCGGACATATCCTTTGCCCTCGCCATGGAGCGGCTTGAGGACAATCGTTCTTGCGCCGGAGCGCTTGATATTATCCCAAGAGCGGCCTTGGTCGGTGCTGTATTCATAGATATATGAAGAGGCCGATGGCACGGGATTGACAGCCACAGCGACAGTGCCTTTTCGGTTTTCGGTATATGCTATTTCAGGAGCCGGCATGTCGGGAAGGCCTTTGGTGATATTCCACAGGTGCGCTCCGGCGGGGAAGTCTACCGTCAGGCGTGTACCCGCGGGTTTTATATTCTGACGCACACCGTCGATATACACCGCAATTCCCTTGGGGAGATCGTTCCATTCAAATTCAACGGTAGCGGCTTCGGGGGCGAATACACGTCCGCTTATCTCGTCGTAGGCGGCAATCTTTGCGTTAATGCCAAGGCGTCCGCCGGGCACGCTGACAGCGAAGTTGCCGTCGGCTATCCTCTTGCCATGGAAGAGCGCCCACTCCTGCTTGCCGTCGGTCAAAGCGCGGGCATAGCCTGCCGTGCCGGCAAAGGAAATGCTGTCGTCGCCGAGGCGCACTGCGGTATTTACCTGAGTGTCGGTGATGAAGATATGGTCGCGCAATCCTGCGGGCGATGTCACCACACATCCGTAGGGAGCTTTTTGGGTTGTGTAGCCTTTTTTGTGGGAGACAAAGGTGAGGAAGTCGCCGGTGCCGTCGAACCACACACCCTTTGTGCGCGGGCCTGTGATGTGAATCTCATCGGGCTTTGTGTCCCAGAAAACGTAGCCGGGGCCACCTCCCTTTACATTCTGCAGGTCGGGGAAATCATCTTCAAGATGGGTGAACCAACTGAAGCGACCGGCGATATTCTGATTGAACACATCGTCGAAAATCATGAAATAGTCGTTGCCGAGGAGCATAATGCTGCGGCTCTGATATTCGGGCCACGAGTATGCGCTCTGCTCCGAGGCCGTGATACGGGCGAATTGACCGCTGCCGAGGTCGTAGAGCGGCTCGGTGAGGTCGTTGCGGCCGATAGCCTTGAAGCGTCCGTCTTTGAAGACACCGAAGCCGGTTGCGAGGTCGGTGTCGTTGAGGCGTCGGTCGCCGATGTCTTCCTTGTCGTTGTTGCTGAATGATTTGCCGTCGGCATAGAAATAAACAGTACCGCAGCCGCCGTCGCCTGTAATACCCCAGCGGTAGTTGGGGCCGTTGTCGACCTGCATAAGGTGTACCGACAATTCCTCATCCTTGTCGGCTCCGGCACGCAGCACTACGCCGCTGCCGGTGTACTTGCTGCTTCTCAGAGAGGGAGGAGTGCCGGTGTCGAGGCTGTCGACATACATGAAACTGAATGAATTTTCATCGGTGGTGAAAAATTCGGTATCCATATAGTCGGGGCGTGCGACATATCGTATATTCTCCGACAGGAGAGGATCGTAATTCTCGAGCTCCTTACCCAACAGCCAATAACCGCTCGGCGGAAGGCGGCGCACGGCATGAGCACCCAGCGGCGGCATAACGCGTACGCTGCCGCGGTCGGGCGTGGCTATGCCCCAGTAGATACGGCCTTCGTATTCGCCTTTCTCATTTTTATAGAAATCAGCCGATTCGCCTGCGAACGGAGCAGAGAGAGAGTTCATCACATAGTCGGCAAGGCGCGCCATCTTGGGCGAGGCCAGGCGGTTTTTACCGTCGTAATAGCGCTCGGCCAGATAGTTGGCACGGAGCATAGGGCGCATAGCTGCCCATATATAGGTGCTGAGGTTTTCGGTCCAACGTCCGCCACGCGAGTCCCACGCTTTCACATCGGGGCGTACATGATACTGCATGTTGAGGTCGATATGCTTTTCAAAGACATCAGCCCAACGGGCGGCCTCGGGATGGTCGGGGAAAAGATATGCCGCGAAAGCGGGCACCGACTTGACATCGGCGAGGAAATTGGGATGTCCGCCGAGCATGTGGCGCATGGGCATGTATTCCTCCCCTGCAGCCACGTATGCATGGACGAGGAACATGGCCGTGAGGCGGCGCCGCAGCTCATCAGACATCTGCGGGCGGAGCACACTCATCAGCCCGGTGTAGTCTTCATAGAAGAGGCGCGAGGATGTAGGGCCGTAGCCGCTGTCCTGACATGTGCCGCTGCACGGGAGCTCGTTGGAGAAGCGTCCGTAGAAGAATTGCTGCTCAAACTCGGCGGGGGTCACATTGTGGCGGTTGTCAAAAACATTCTTCGCCACAGTGAGACTGTCGGGGTATTCGAGCTGCCAGTTTTTCACGTCGTCAAGACAGATGGTGCTGTATCTGTTCTGGAGGAATGTATTATATGACTGCGGCCCCATGACAGCCTGATACCGGGCTCCGGAGGGAGCTGTGTGGGGTACGGAGAGTTCTTCAAGTTTTTCAATATGGTCGATGTCGAGATTATGGGGATAGAAGCTTATAGCCGATGTGCGGGTGCCGTCGACGAGCGGATAAGCCCAACGCAGACGGCCGTCGCGGCAATACATCTTTATACTCAATGTGTGGGGATCTACCCAGATTGGATACTGCCGGTTGTCCCAGCCGTCGATACCGCGCACGAAGAGGCCTATGGAGCGGTCGGCGGCGGGATCCCAGAACACTGCCGACGTGACATTGTCTTCAGCAGGCCAGTTGCCGTAGATACCCACATCGAAGGGCACGCGGCCTGTGGTGTCGGTGCTCGCAATAATGCCGTGGTGTGAATTGAGGGTAGCTTTGTCGGCCTCTTCCCAGTCGTAAAGGTCGAAGCCTTTTGCACCTGCCTTGGGGGCACCGTAAGGGTGGTTGGGTGCCTGACGGTGTGTCGGGTTGAAGCCGGTCCAGTCGATTGTCCACTGCCGTGAGCCGTCAGAGCCGAAGCCATCCATGGTCTCGGAGAGCTCTACGAAGTCGTATCCGTCGATACATCTAACCACCGATTTATATACCGACTTATCGGGCATGGCATACACCAGCTCGAACTCAGCGAAAAGAGGGCCGTCGGCTGTCATAGTGGTAGAGAGCACGATATCGCCTTTGCCGGAAGTCAATGACGATTTACCATACCATTTACCCGAGCCGTCGGAAACAGAGTATACCGGGCCGGGTACCTCTCGCCCGGACGCCGAGGCCGGAATCTTTACAGAAAATTTGCTTGTGGAGACCTCATAAAAACCGTCGGAGAGCTTTACCGGAATTTTAGCGGCAGAAGAGGCTGCCGGCATAAAGCCGAACTCCCTACGTGCGCCCGATGGCAAGTCGGTCTTGATATATAAATGCCTCGCGCCATCATGGCTGTAGACCTGAAACGGTACGATTGTGCCGTCGGCTTTATCGACAAGGCGCAGATTGGCGGAATCAATATCGGTATCTGCCGGGATATCATATTCGAGCAATGTAGCCGGCCACCAATACAAGGGGTGTGAAAGCTTATCCTCGAGCACCACCCCGGCACCATGCCGATTGATATCAACAACGGGATTAGCGCCCCGGGCACAGGCCGACAACACTGCAAGCAATAAAAAAATACTGATGACTGATCTCATGTTTCTATATTTAAGGCATTATATTTTGCTGCGGCAAAGATAGGCATTATATATAACAGGTATCCAACTAAAACACGAATAAATTAGCGACAAAAAGGCTCGAAACAATACTCTGAGGGCAATCCAAGCCGAAAAACAGCTTTTAATCGGAGAAAACGGGCAAATTTGGCATAAAGGTGAAATTTTTGAATTTTGCCATATCACAGAAATTCTTTAAATTTGCATTGCATCTATTTTTTGAAATCAGTTTTTTTAAACCAGTATACCATGAGCACACTTCCCAATCAAGGGTATGTAAAGGAAATAATCAAGGAATATAACGAACGGTTGCAGTCGTGGGGTCACTCAGACACATGGAATCTCACCCAGTTCAAGACACTGGCGAACATGTTGAATGAAGCGACCAATATCAACATCAATGCCGCCACCCTCAAGCGTTTTTTCCAGCAGCATACCGGCAATCCGCAGATGGCCACCAAGGAAGCTCTTTGTATATATTTAGGATATAAAGGCTATACTGATTTTGTGATGCGCAAGGAGGCCGAAATGCAGAAGCGTGCGGCGGCTGAGCCCGACAGCACAGCGGCTGCCGAGCCCGACGACATCGCCGACGAGAGCCCTGAGGCAGAAGAAACCGAGGAGCCGGCCGCAGCAGCCGCACAGGCGGAAGCAAAGCCCGAGATAAAAGCGGCTCCGGAAGCCCCGAAGCCGGCGGCGACAGGCGAGGATATCACTCCGGTGCAGGAATATATACGCCATCATCAGAGATCGAGGAAATATCTTGCAGTGCTCGTTTTTGCTACATTGATAGTGCTTGGAATAATTGCCTACCGCTATTGGCTTAAAGATGTCTACATCGACTATCTGCTGTCGAAGATAGAATTTTCGGTGTCGCCCGAAAGCGGGAATTCGCCCCTTACAGTGTCGTTTTCCTACGATATCCCTCAGAAGTTGATGAAAGACATCACCATCGGCTATGTAGAGGCCAACGGCGATGTCACCGAACGCAAACTGCCCGAAAACATGCACTCTGTCAACACCACGTTTATCTACGAGGGCGAGGGCTTCGCATACCTTAAATATAAGGATGAGGAGATACGGCGTCTGGCTGTGAACAGCCATAAACCCGGATGGTCGGTGTCGGTGCGCGATGAGCGGCGCAATTTCTACAAGACCTACACCATCGACGAGGTTGTCAGACCCGGAGAAGGCTATATAAGCCTGCCCTTCGACAGTATACCTGAGGAAGCGCGCACCAATCACATGTTTGTGACATATACCTACTTCAAGGAAAATCTTATCGACGGCGACAACTTCATCATCGAGGCCAATGTGCGCAATTCCGCCGAAGAGCATGCCATACCTTGCAGCGATATTATAATGTATATAGGCTCTGACGCCGCCACCCATGGTTTCGCAATGAACGAGCAAGGCAACGCTTTCATAAAATTCATCAGCAGTGAAAACGAGATGAAGGGCGACACCCACTCTTTTGACCTCGCCAATTTCTCGGCCACGCCTTGGCAGGTGATGAAAATTGTGGTGGAAAACGGCCAGTCGAAATTCTATATCGACAACAAGCTCATCCACGAAATGGAGTATGAGCAGCCTGTAGGGCCTGTAGACCAGCTCATATTCCGCTTCAAAGGCTGCGGCGCCGTAGATTGGGTGCGTCTATCCAAATCTGACGGCACGGTAGTGTTTGAAGAGACTTTCGGTCAGGAATAAATATTGGCGTTCGGCGAACGCTACAATACCCACGAGAGGCGGACGCGCGAAGACGCGTCCATGCTGAGTATCAGCGGGTTGGCAGTTTTGATTCAGTTGCGAGGCTGATACTTTGTAATTATTTTTAAGTGGGGGTGAAAAAATTTATTAAGGGAATGTTGGTTTATTGGGAAAAAGTTTTATCTTTGCTGCCGAAAAACAATTCTAAATTCAAGTTTTTCAAATTGCCTTGCAACTTGAAATCTTGATGTTTATGGCGCTTTCAGCGCAGTTTATGTAGTTTAAAAAAGTTTAGATTTACCAATATGTGTAGCTAAACTCCCTGACCGCGTTAAACTCATAATAAACAAGTTTCGCTTGCGAAACTTAATTTATCACCTTAAATACCTTTACCACAATGATTATCGGCATTCCAAAAGAAATCAAAAACAACGAGAACCGCGTCGGCATGACGCCCTCGGGTGTGAAAGAACTGGTAAGACACGGCCATACCGTGTATGTGCAGCACACAGCCGGCGAAGGAAGCGGCTTCTCCGATGAGGCCTACGTCAAGGCCGGCGCCACCATCTTGCCCGGCATTGCCGATGTCTATGGGGCAGCCGAGATGATTATCAAGGTCAAGGAGCCTATCGAGCCTGAATATGCGCTTGTGCGCCCGGGTCAGGTGCTGTTCACCTACTTCCATTTCGCCTGCGACCGCGCACTCACCGACGCCATGCTTGCCTCGGGGGCTACCTGCATTGCCTACGAGACTGTCACTGACCGCAGCGGCCATCTGCCCCTGCTCATACCTATGAGCGAGGTTGCCGGCCGCATGAGTGTGCAGGAGGGCGCGCGCTTCCTTGAGAAGCCTCAGGGCGGCAAGGGTATTCTCTTGGGCGGCATCCCGGGCGTGAAGCCGGCCAAGGTGCTCATTCTCGGCGGCGGCGTGGTAGGCCGCAACGCTGCCCTCATGGCTGCCGGCCTCGGAGCCGATGTCACCATCACCGATATTTCGCTGCCTACGCTGCGCCACCTTTCGGAGGTTATGCCGGCGAATGTGAAGACGCTGTTCTCCTCACGCCACAATATAGAGCAGGAGCTGCCGGCGGTAGACCTCGTGATAGGCTCGGTGCTTATCCCCGGCGCCAAGGCTCCTCATCTTATCACACGCGACATGTTGGCGCTCATGCGTCCGGGCACGGTGCTCGTCGACGTCGCCATCGACCAAGGCGGCTGCTTCGAGACCTCGCATGCCACCACTCACTCCGACCCCATATATACGGTTGACGGCATTGTGCACTATGCCGTGGCCAACATCCCCGGCGCTGTGCCCTTTACCTCTACACTCGGCCTCACCAACGCCACCCTTCCCTACGCGCTCCGCCTTGCCGACAAGGGCTGGCGACGCGCATGTGCCGACGACCCCGGGCTTGCCGAGGGCGTCAACATCACCGACGGCAAGGTCACCTATCCCGGCGTGGCCGAGGCTTTCGGAATGACATGCTTTAAGATTGATTTTTAAGTTTAAGGTTGGTGGTTGGTGGGGTTTGGTTGGTGGTGTGTGGTTGGTGGGCAGCGAGTTAGTTTTTGATGTATCAGCAGTAATTCGCTGCCCACAAACCACCAACTACCAACCATTGCCTACCAACCACTGCCCACAAACCACCAACTACCAACCATTGCCTACCAACCACTGCCTACCAACCACCAACAACAAATATGTTAAAAATCGGCTTTCAGGGGCCGATTTTTTAATTTTCTATTGCCCGAAATGACAAAAAGCTATAACTTTGTATTATAAAAATCGTCACTTCCGCAGCACAGAGAGTATTGCAAGGACGACAGCAGCCCCGGTGGAGCACCCTCGCAGGTGCCTGACGATGGAATAGCCTGATCGGCAATGGGCGCTGTCAATCAAGAGCTTGCGACACTCGGCGCGGAGCCGCTGCCAGACAGTCATCGACGGGTAGGAGTTCTTCCACCCCGGGATTATCTTTTTTGTATAACGCCAAGCTTTCAGTAATCGCGACCTAAGTCGAAAAGCAGGCAGACATGGCAGGCAGACCTTTGATTGCTCAATATCGATTTGAGCAATACCTAATGCTTATGCCATGATACAAAAAATCCCGTCACACTCTCCCCTCTTCAGCTTTTCGACTTTCATTGCACTATCGATTGCCGGCGTTGTAACTGACGCACCGACAAACCAATCAACAGATACACTACGCAATGAAAAGACTTATCAAATCTATCCTTACCATAGCGGCCATCGCGGCCATATCACTCAGCGCCACAGCGCGGACTTCCTACCGCGGATTTGTGGACATCGACCCCACAATTGCCATATCATACAGTTCGGTCAACCCTTCCGAATGTACCCTCTACGACAAGCCCGCAGACTTCAACGTCATGTTCACCACAACCCACGGCGTTCAGCTCAACCGCCACTTCTTCATAGGAGCCGGTGCAGGATTCATTTTAGGTACATCAGATGGAAAAGCTCGCAGAATCAACCCCTCACAACCGGATTCTGAGACAGCTACAGAACTCAACCTCTACGTTCCGGCTTTTGTCGCCGCCCGTTGGGACTGGAACATTGCAGCAAAAGTATCACCCTTCGTTTCATGCAAACTCGGCTATAGCCTCGGCGTAGCTGAGAATGGCTCTTATAATGTGGTTGGACCGGACGGCTACGGGGTAGGCGCATTAGAGGCCAATTCCGGATTTTTCTATCAGCCCACTGTAGGTGTACGTTTCCGTCTACACCACCATGTAGGACTTAATCTTGGTCTTACCTTATATCCGTCATATTACAAAACCGATGTTGACGACGGCGGACAATACGGCAAAGGTTTCTCCGCCACCTACTCACGTCTGAACTTCGGCCTCAACCTCGGCATAGATTTCTAAAGACCTTAAGGCACGAAGCCAAACAAGCACCTATTGATGAAGAAACTGTTAACTCTTATTCTTTTTACCCTCTCCACCGTCGCGGCTTTCGCCGGCAAGGATGTGGTGATTGACGGCGTGCGATTCTCACTGATGGGCAACAACACCATCAAGTGCTCGGCCGCCGACAAGAAAGGGCTCGTAGATGTCGTCATCCCGGCAAAAATCGAAATCGAGGGCCTGCCATATCTCGTAGTCGAAATCGACAAAGAGGGCTTCAAGGGCTGCAAGAACCTGCGCTCGGTGGTGGTGCCGAATACACTTAAGACTATCCGCGAGTGCGCTTTCTGGAATTGCCCGGCACTGGAGAGCGTGGTATTGCCGGATGAGTGCGAGGTGGAGATATCGAAGGGCAGCTACGGCTACGACCGCTTCGGCGTGTTCCATGAGTGCAAGGCGCTCAAACGCATGCGCGGCACCACCAAGATGTATCCCGACTACTTCACCCTGACCGCGCTCTACGACTGCAAGGAAGTGCCGGCCTACGATATCATCCGCAGCCTCGACGACGCCAAACGCCGCGCGGCGACAGTCAACACCAATTTCGCCGACTTCGCGACAGCCCGCGTGAAGAAGCCGGTAGAAGACTGGCAGCGCCGCAAGGTCTACGAGACCATGGCCCAGTGGGAGGCGCGCGTCACCGAGGCCAACCGCACCAAGATGATTGACGAGGCGATAGCCGAATCGCGTGCTGAATTTATCAAGACTTTCGCCCCAATGGCTGTCAAAGGCGTGATAGAGGAGTATAACGCCGACTATGGCTTCTACTCGATCTATCTCGGCGAATTCGGCACGGTGTATGCCTCAGTGCCTGCCGGCGAGGCCAAAGACTTCGCCGAGCGCTGGAAAGAGGTGGTGATAAAGCCTGAATTCGGTATTCTCGACAATGCCTTGGGCATACTGTCGTGCAGCTTCGAGCTTGGCGACAAGGTGTATAAGTCGCCTTCGTCGTATACCGACGATGATTTCAGCCCCATCGCCATGACTGTGACCCCGCTCTCGGCAGTGCGCGAGTATGAGCTCGCCGCAGCCCGCCGCAGCGAGGCCAAGGAAGAGAAGCGCAGCTACGAGACGGATATCATCGATATCGACATACCGGGCGCCGAGAGCGACAACCCGCGCACATTTGCCGTGATTATCGGCAACGAGAACTATCAGCGTGTGGCCCATGTAGACTATGCGATGAACGACGCCCGCATATTCGCCAAATATTGCGAGCGCACCCTCGGCATACCCGAAAGCAACATCCGCACCTACTACGACGCCACCTTCGGCGACATCCTCGCCGCCATGGACGACGTCAAGAATATCGCGGACGCATTCAACGGCGACATTGACATAATCTTCTACTACGCCGGGCACGGCATGCCCGACGAAAGCAACCGTAACGCCTTCCTCATACCAATCGACGCCACCGGCACCCAGCCCGAAGCCTGCTATCCGCTGAGCCGTCTCTACGGCCAGCTCAGCGAGCTGAAGGCCAAGTCGGTAGTGGCGTTTATCGACGCATGCTTCAGCGGCTCGCTCCGCGGTGATGGCATGCTCGCAAGCGCACGCGGCATAAAAATCAAACCGCGTGAAATACCTGCCAAGGGCAACTTGGTGGTACTCTCGGCCGCCTCCGGCGACCAGACGGCTTTCCCCTACCATGAAAAGGGGCACGGCCTTTTCTCCTACTATCTGATCAAGAAAATCAACGAATCGAAAGGAGAGGCCACTCTTGGCGAAATCGCCGACTATGTGTCGTCGGAGGTAGCCAAGCAGGCGGTAGTCGTCAACCAAAAGCCGCAGACACCGGGCGTGAAAGCCTCGCTCGACCTCGGCACAGCATGGCGCGAGCTCAGACTCCGCCCGTAAGAAGTATATTGTAAGCAAGCAGGAGGCTATGCCACTTCAATTTGGCATGGCCTCCTGTTGTGCGTGTATGCCCCGAACGGGCTACGCCCGTTCCCTCGACGAAAGATGACAAACCGACATATTATTTTTGTGAAAAATAATTTTTGCAGAAAATAATTTATTATTATTTTTGCAGAAAATAATTTTTGTAAAAAATAATCTATGGAATTTCTTGACCGCAAAGAAGAGATAGCCGAGTTGCGACGTGTACTCGACAGTGACACGTCGCCAAAATTTGTCGTTGTCTTCGGTCGTCGCCGATTAGGTAAATCTACCCTTATCAAGCGGGTATTAGGGCGCGAGGATATCTACTATATGGCCGGCGATCTGGTAGACAAGGTGCAGCTTGAAATGCTGCAGGAAGTGCTTGCTCAAAAATTCCCTGAAATAGGCCTGGCAGATTTCGCAGGATGGGAGGAACTCCTGCTGATGGTAAACCGGCTGACAGAAAAGCAATTCACCCTTTGCCTCGATGAATTTCCATACATGGTGAAACACTCACCGGAATTGCCGTCGGTGATCCAACGCCTCATCGACAGCAAGACACTTAAATACAATCTTGTGATATGCGGCAGCTCCCAGCGGATGATGCAAGATATGATTCTCAGCCAAACAGAGCCTCTCTACGGGCGCGCCTCGGCCATCATAGACGTGCGGCCCATACCACTGCCTTACCTACAGGAAGGTCTTCATCTTGACCCTATATCTACGATAGAAGAATATAGCGTATGGGGCGGTGTGCCAAGGTATTGGGAGCTCCGCGAAGAATACGGCACACTGTCAGAGGCCTTCAGAGGCATGCTATTAGGCCCGGTTACAGTGCTTTACGATGAGCCTAAGAAACTTTTTCTTGACGATATGACAGCCACCGTGCAATCAGAGTCGCTTATGGCTGTGATAGCCGGGGGAGCAAACCGCCTGTCGGAGATAGCAGCCCGTATGGGCCGCGAAGCCACATCGCTCTCGGCACCGCTCGACAGACTGATTCAGATGAGCTATATACGCCGCGAGATTCCTTTTGGCGAAAGCCCTAAAAAATCAAAGAAGGGAGTATACCGTATCAACGACCCGATGATGGATTTCTATTACACATTCATAATGCCCAATATGTCGGCACTCGCCCGCGGCAGGAAAAATCTTGTGATGGAGATTATCGACTCATCGATGAATGAATATGTGGCCGGCCATTGGGAGAATCTTTGCCGCGAGGCGGTGAGTGGCAACCGACTCTTCGGCCACCGCTGGGGCGAGGCCTCAAGGTGGTGGGGAACAGTGGCCGACAAAGAAAAAGGGACATTCAGAGAGATGGAATTTGACGTGATGGCCGAGTCGACCGACGGAAAAGCCCTGCTCATAGGTGAATGTAAATGGACAAATCCGGAGATAGCCGGTGAACTATACCGCAAACTTCAAGACAAGATATCGCTGCTTCCGGCTGCTTGGGGTAAAGAAATAGTGGTTGTGCTGTTCTTGAAAAACGAGCCCAAAGACAAAGCCGGAGATATCAACATACTCTATCCTCAGGATGTGATAGAGATGATGTATGGAGATTAAGAGCTTGTTTAAAAAAGAAACTTAAACAAGCTCTAAATTTGGCTCTTTCGAATTTTGTGCGTAACTTTGTGGAGTTATAACCCAATCACGTGATATGAAATATCTTCTTTATGCAGCTTGCGCGGTAGCTCTGGCCGGAGCCTGCACGAGCAACACGCACAAAAACCCGTTCCTTTCGGCGTATACCACGCCCTACGAGATACCTCCGTTCGACAGTATCTCCTACAGTGACTATCTGCCCGCCCTCGAAGCCGGCATTGAGCAGAAAAAGGCTCAGATCGATTCTATCGTAAGCAATCCTGAGCCTGCCACTTTCGAAAACACCATCATGCCCCTTGAGCGCTCGGGAGAGATTCTCGACCGCGTGGCAACCGTATTCTTCGCTCTCGATGAGTCGAACTCTTCGCCTGAGATGGTAGAGATCGCCGAGACTTTCTATCCCAAATATTCGCAGTTCGGCGACGAGATGACGATGAACGACGCTCTCTTCCAGCGTATCAAGACCGTATATGACAACCGCGAGGGCCTCGACCCCGACCAGCGCCGTGCCGTAGAGTCTTACTACAAAAACTTCGTGCGCAACGGTGCCCTCCTTGAAGCCGACAAGAAAGAAGAGCTCAAGGCTGTCAACACCGACCTCGCCAACCTCTACCTCACCTTCAATAAGAATCTTCTCAACGCCACCAACGCTTTCGAAATCGTGGTTGAGGACTCGGCACGTCTTGCCGGCCTTCCCCAGTCGAGCATAGCACAGGCTGCCGACGAGGCCAAGAGCCGCGGCATGGAGGGCAAGTGGGTGTTCACGCTCCACGCACCGAGCCGTCTGCCCCTGCTGCAGTTCGCCGACGACCGCGACCTGCGCCAGCAGATGTATGAGGGCTACACAAACCTCGCATTCGACGGCGAATACAGCAACCAGCCTGTAATCAACAAGATACTTCAGGCCCGCACCCGCAAGGCCGCTCTATTGGGCTTCAAGGACTATGGCTCGTATATGACCGACAATGTCATGGCCAAGACCGTAGACAATGCAGAAGACCTGCTGATGAAAATATGGGAGCCTGCAGTAGCCCGCGTGCACGAGGAAGTGGCTGAAATGCAGAGCTATGCCAACAACCACGGCGACAATATCACCATCGCTCCGTGGGATTACTACTACTACGCCGAGAAAGTGCGCAAGGAAAAATATGACCTCGACGAGAATGAGGTGCGCCAGTATTTCGCCCTCGACTCGGTGCGCAACGGTATTTTCTCTATGGCAGAGCGTCTCTACGGCGTTAAGTTCACCGAAATGCCCGACGCCCCCAAATATTACCCCGAGGTTAATGTTTATGACGTCACCGACGCCAACACCGGCGAGCACATCGCAGTGTTCATGACCGACTACTATCCCCGCGCCTCGAAGCGTCAGGGTGCATGGATGAGCGAATTCAAAGGCTCATGGGAGAAAGAAGACGGCACATCGTCGCGCCCGATTATCTACAACGTGGGCAACTTCTCGCGCCCCAGCGGCGACACCCCCGCCCTGCTCACCATCGATGAGGTTGAGACAATGTTCCACGAGTTCGGCCACGGCCTCCACGGCATGCTCAGCAAGGCACGCCTCAAAAGCCAGGCCGGCACCAATGTAGACCGCGACTTCGTAGAACTTCCCTCGCAGATCCATGAGCACTGGGCATTCGAGCCCGAAATGCTCCGCAGCTATGCCCACCGCTGGGACAACGGCGACACCATCCCCGACGCACTTATCGCCAAAATCGAGGCAGCAGCCACCCACAACCAAGGTTTCACCACCTCAGAGCTTGTAGGCGCCGCACTCCTTGACCTCCAGTACGGCAAGCTCAACACCACCGAAGACATCGACATCGCCGCATTCGAGCAGCAGGTAAGCGAGGCACTCGGCATGCCGGCAGAGCTCACCTACCGCTACCGCTCGCCCTACTTCAAACACATCTTCGGCAGCGACGGCTATGCCTCGGGCTACTACACCTACCTCTGGGCAGAGGTGCTTGACTCCGACGGCTTCGAGCTCTTCAAAGAGAAAGGTATCTTCGACCCCGAGACAGCACAGAAATTCAAAGAGAACGTGCTTGAGAAAGGCGGCTCTGTAGACCCCATGGAGCTTTATGTGAACTTCCGCGGCCACGAGCCATCGGTCGACGCCCTGCTTCGCAACCGCGGCCTCGCACCCAAAGCAAAAGTCAACCTCAACAACAAATCAGGTAAATAATATTTGTCAGCGGTCTTTAACGGATTAAAGGCCGCTGATATTCAACTGTTTGAGATATTTAAATCATCTATATGTATAGAAGCAATACATGCGGCGAACTCCGCCTTAGCGACCAAGGCAAAGAAGTTACCTTGGCCGGCTGGGTGCAGCGCGCCCGCAAAATGGGAGGTATGACCTTCGTAGACCTCCGCGACCGCTACGGCATTACACAGGTTGTATTTGACAACGACCACAATGCCGCCCTCACCGAGGCCGCCAACCGCCTCGGCCGTGAATTTGTAGTACAGGTAAAAGGCACGGTTGCCGAGCGCACCGCCAAGAACCCGCAGCTTCCTACCGGCGACATCGAGATTATCGCCAACGAGCTCACCATCCTCAACCCCAGCGAAGTGCCGCCTTTCACCATCGAAGACGACAGCAACGGCGGCGACGACCTGCGCATGCGCTACCGCTATCTCGACATCCGCCGCACACCTGTGCGCCGCAACCTTGAGCTGCGCCATCAGATGACCATGGAGGTACGCCGCTACCTCGACAGCAAGGGCTTCCTCGAAATCGAGACTCCCATGCTGGTGGGCTCCACCCCCGAGGGCGCCCGCGACTTCGTAGTGCCCTCGCGCATGAATCCCGGCCAGTTCTACGCCCTTCCCCAGTCGCCCCAGACACTCAAGCAGCTGCTTATGGTGAGCGGTATCGACCGCTACTTCCAGATTGTGAAGTGCTTCCGCGACGAAGACCTCCGCGCCGACCGCCAGCCCGAGTTCACCCAGATCGACTGCGAGATGAGCTTCGTAGAGCAAAACGACATCATCGAGCTCTTCGAGGGCATGGCCAAACATCTCTTCAAAGTTATCCGCGGCGTAGAGCTCACAGAGCCTTTCCAGCGCATGCCTTGGGCCGACGCCATGAAATATTACGGCAGCGACAAGCCCGACCTTCGCTTCGGCATGAAGTTTGTAGAGCTTATGGACGTGCTTAAAGGCCACGGCTTCAGTGTATTCGACAATGCCGCATATATCGGCGGTATCTGCGCTACCGGCGCGGCCCACTACACCCGCAAGCAGCTCGACGCCCTCACCGAATATGTTAAGCGTCCCCAGATCGGCGCCAAAGGCATGGTATATGCCCGCGTGGAAGAAAACGGCAATGTGAAATCGAGCGTCGACAAATTCTACAGCCAAGAAACCCTGCAGGAAATGGCCAAGGCCATGGACGCCAAACCCGGCGACCTTATCCTGATTCTCAGCGGCGACGACGTGATGAAGACCCGCAAACAGCTCTGCGAGCTGCGCCTCGAGATGGGTCGTCAGCTCGGCCTGCGCGACAAGGATAAATTCGCCTGCCTGTGGGTGGTTGACTTCCCCATGTTCGAGTGGAGCGAGGAAGAGCAGCGCCTGATGGCCATGCACCATCCCTTCACCCATCCCAAGGATGAGGATATCCCCATGCTCGACACCGACCCTGCGGCAGTGCGCGCCGACGCCTACGATATGGTAATCAACGGTGTGGAAGTAGGCGGTGGCTCTATCCGTATCCACGACAGCGAGCTTCAGGCCAAGATGTTCGAGATTCTCGGTTTCACCCCCGAGAAGGCACAGGAGCAGTTCGGCTTCCTGATGAACGCCTTCAAATACGGCGCTCCCCCTCACGGCGGCCTCGCCTACGGTCTTGACCGCTGGGTGAGCCTCTTTGCAGGTCTCGACAGTATCCGCGACTGTATCGCATTCCCCAAGAACACTTCGGGCCGCGATGTAATGCTCGACGCCCCCGCCTGCCTCGACCAGAAGCAGCTCGACGAGCTCTGCCTCGCCCTTACCGAACCTAAAAAGAAATGAAACTAAGCGCGATACTTGAAGTCCTCGACAGCTTCGCCCCGCTTGCCATACAGGAGAAGTGGGACAACAGCGGGCTGCAGATCGGCCTGCCCGACGGCAACGGCGAGGTGACAGGCGTGATGATATGCCTCGACACCACCGAAGCCATCGTGGCAGAGGCCATCGAGCGCGGCTGCAACCTCATCGTAAGCCATCATCCGCTGATATTCAAGGGCTTCAAACATCTCACCGGCTCTACGCCGCAGGAGTGTGCCGCAGCTGCCGCCATCCGTGGCGGCGTGGCGGTATACTCCTCGCATACCAGCCTCGACTCCACCATCGGCGGCATTTCATACGCCATGGCGGAGAAACTTGCCGCCACGGTGCAAGGAGTGGTGTCGGCAGCCGATGTAGAATACTTCTCGGTGCGGGTGATATGCCCGCGGCGTGTGTCGGCCGACGTGCGCCTCGTGCTTCTCGACCAAGAAGACTCATGCACCTACGCCGACATCGAAGGCGAGAGCATGGCCGACAAGGCATTTGACCCCGCCAAGGGCATAGACCTGCGCCACGAACCGCTCACAGCGGTAGAGGTGGAGGTCGACAGCCTCAGACTCGGCAAGGTGCTCCGCTCGCTCGCCGGCATGCCCGATTATGAGTCGATGAGCGTCAGCACCACCCTGCTTCGCGCCCGCAGCACCGACTACGGCCTCGGCGTCTATGCCACACTGCCGGGCGAGGGCATGAGCGGCGCAGAGTTTATTGAGGCTCTCCGCAAGGCTTTCGGCACACCGGTGATAAAAGCCTCTGCGGCCTACGAGCCCGGCATGAAGATCCGCCGTGTAGCCCTCTGCGGAGGTTCGGCACCCGATTTCATCGCCCGCGCGGCGGCTGCGGGAGCCGACGCCTACGTCACCGCCGACGTACGCTATCACGACTTTGCAAATGCCGCCGACATGGCAATGGCCGTATTCGACGTAGGGCATTTTGAGAGTGAATATTGCGCAAAAGACATTTTTTATCACGTAATTACAAAAAAATTCGCTAACTTTGCAGTCTATAAATCGGAAAAAGAAACAAATCCGGTAAAGTACCTGTAATCATCTATGGCAACAGATAAGAAACCCGAAGCTCCGCGCCCAGTAGAAGAGCGCCTCAAGACCCTGTTTGAGCTCCAGACTATCCTTACCGAAATCGACCGCATACGCAATGTGCGCGGCGAGCTCCCCAAGGAAGTGCAGGATCTCGAAAACACCATCACAGGCCTCCACTCGCGTATCACCCGCTTTGAAGACGAAATCGAAGGTCTCAAGGCAAAGCGCGTCGCCGAGCTCAACAAGATAGAAAACAAGAAACTGCTCATTGCCCGCTACCGCCAGCAGCTCGACAATGTGCGCAACAACCATGAGTTCGACAATCTCAACAAGGAAATCGAATACGAGAACCTCGAGATCGAACTTGGCGAGAAGACCGTAGGCGAAATAGAGCGCTCTATCGACAACCGTCTTGCCGACATCGAGAACACCAATCAGGAGATTGCCGACCAGACCCATATCCTCAACGAGAAAAAAGACGACCTCGACAACATCGTGAGCGAGACCCGCTCGGAAGAGGAAAATCTCATCGCCCGCTCCAAGACCCTCGAGCCCCTCGTTGACGAGCGCACACTCACAGCCTTCAAGCGTATCCGCAAGAACGCCCGCAACGGCCTCGGCATCGTAGTGGTAGACCGCAACGCCTGCGGCGGCTGCTTCAACCGTATCCCGCCCCAAAAGCAGATTGATATCCGCACCCACAAGAAAGTGATTGTGTGCGAATATTGCGGCCGTATCATGATTGACCCCGAACTTGCCGCCGACGCCCGCGCACAACTGCCAAAGTAAGCAGGCTCAGGGAGTCCGGACGCAAAATAACCCTAACCGGGTACACCAAAGCATTCCGCAGGTGTACCCGGTTTGTTATATATAAAGACAACTATAATGCATAGCAGCGATAACGGCGGAAGACGGCGTAGATGTTCGCTGCTATATGTATTAAAGAGATGAAATATAACGCGCTGCGTAGCTGCGCGACTTGCCCTCTTTCATGCGAAGTCGCGCAGCTACGCAGGCTTTCCCCGCTTTAGCGGCAGAAGGCTACCGCGTCAGCGTCAGGGTAGCTTGCGTGAAGGCGTTGGCGGCGGTGAGGACGGAGAGGATATTCGGCCACGACGTAGCAGGATATATGCTGCGGGGGAAGCGCTCCACCACCCGCACAGTGACAGTGTTGCCATTGACTTCCGCGCCACTGTAGAACGACGCCTCGGCTGTGGCTATATTGCTATTGAGCGCCGCAAGACTTTCGGCGTCAACCTTATAGCCCTCAGGGATAGTGAGCGTGATTGTATAGTCGGCCTTGCGCGGGCCATCGGTAACAATACTTATATCGCGGCTGCGGTGCCCGGGGGCAATCTCCGGCTGCTCTCCGATAAGACTGCCGATATTGATTGTCATCGCATTGGCCGAAGAGTTGACAATGCCTCCGACCGTTCCTTTAACTTCCAATACCGTCGCAGGCGACTCCGGCGTAACACCTGTAGATTTCACCGAAAACTCAGAAAGCTCCACATTGTCATTACCCCATATCACACCGGCATACTGAGCCTTGCCGTCGACAGAGGACACAGGCTGCTCTGCCTTATCTATGCCGAGATAGGCGGCCATCTCTGCAAGGCACTGCTCATCGGCCACCAAGCCGGCAACAGAATTTTTAGCCGAGCCGCAGAGAGTAAGCTCCGAGGCTACATCAGCTTTGCCATTGACAATGCTGATGTCGCTCACTACCTTGGTCTCATTATCAGTTGCCTTCGTAGCGGGAAGTACGCCGCTGTCGGCCCAACGCTCAAGATTCCTGTTTTGAGGGCTGCCGTTGAACACCACGTATGGCTCGCGGTCGAAACCGGCAGGCACAGCGCCCGGAGCGAGCAGCTTCTCTGTAAAATAGAAGCGGTCGCCGGCTTTCACCATATATGAGGCGTCGTTGTAGCTCCGGAGAGTGTCGATAGGCACACGGTCGCGCCCGGTGGCGACTCCTATGCGCGCTTCCACATTAATTCCGAGTTTATCAACGACAGAGAAGTACACCCCGGCAATCTGAGTAGGATTAAGAGGCTCTCCGGCCTTGGCGGCATAGTAATTCACGGCAAGCCATGCCGCGTCGCAAATATCATCCTTAGAAGCCTGCGGATGTGCTTTTCGCCAAGCTTTGGCAGCCCCGGTGGCCTGATTTATCACGCGGCCGGGATACTCGGTCTTATATATCACCGAGGCAACATCTTTGCGAAGCTGCTCATGGGTGACATTGCGCACACCGCCAACGACGGCATAGTCAGGGATAAAAACATATTGCGCCAGATTATTGAGAACACCGATTTCAATTGTCGGAGTCTGGCGCGCTGAGCTGAAGAAAGGCATGCTTTCATCAAGGGCGCCGAGATTTTCCATTGCCAGAAAAGCATGGTTCTTGTCGCCGGCCTTGGTGAGCGAGATTTTTGGGGCGCCGTTATACGAATCATACTCAATTGCAAGACGATTGGCGGCATGATAGTCGAGCGTGAAATGGCGGGTGGGATACTTGGCAAGGAGCGATATGCGGTCTTCAGGAAGCGACACCTCGTCATACCAATATTCCGTGTAATAGAAGTAGTCAAGCACATCGCCGGCGGCAAGGCCGGGTATCGTCACCTTATATCTGCCGTCGGGCTGCATGGAGGAGTTGGCAGCAATATCTACATCCACAACATTACCATCGGCCTTGAACACACGCGCGCCAAAGGCCGGTTGCACCGATTTATACTCATATCCTTTGACAGCTCCTACTTCCGGGGCGTCAACATAGAATGTCGTGAAATCGCCGAGGGCTGCCTCCGAATTGATTTTCACCATATTGCGAACAATGCGGGTAGCCTTGGTAGCGTTGGAGCGGCGGAATTCAGTGTATCCATACACTTTGGTGGGGCGCTTGATATAGTCGAGCGGCACTTCATCAAGATCCTGCTTCGACGGATTGACATCATCCACATAATCAGCCACAAGCCACTGCAGACGGGCGATATACACCGCCGCCTGTCCTTTGAAAATATCGTCAGAGAGATTTGCCTTGGCGTCGAACTCCGGCTGCTCCATTTCAAATACTTTCGAGGCCGCTTTTTTATAGAATTTTGTATCAACAGCGCCAAATGCACCGGTACAACCGACGCATACTGCAATAATTGCAAGAAAGAATTTCAGTTGTTTCATATTGATGATGGTTTTATAGTTCTATCAGCTCATCGGCTGCGAAAGCTCTCTTGGCTCTCTTTCCGATCACCTCATCCCACAGCATAGGCGACACTCCGCCTCCGGGACGCTTGCAGGCAAGATTTTCTTCTGTCAGCAACTCCCCTGCGGCGATGTCGCGTGCGGCGACAATGCTTTTGCGGGCAATTTCGATATTGGGACGCTCGGCAGCCGCGGCTTCTTTCACACCGCTTCCGAGAGCGGCCTCGGTGCGCCGTATCGCCGCCACGAGTTCGGCGAGTTGCTTCGGTTCGAGGCTGGCGCGATGGTCGGGGCCCGGAAGATTGCAGTCGAGGGTGAAATGCTTCTCCACTATGCGCGCCCCGCGGGCTACGGCGGCAACGGCGACATCAGTGCCCACCGTGTGGTCGCTATACCCTACTCCGGCGCAGCCGAGTGTGGTGAGGGCGTCCATGGCGCGGAGATTCACCGACTCGTACGGTGCAGGATATTGCGTGGTGCAATGAAGCAGCCATATCTGACTGCGGGGCGTACCGGCCTTTTCAAGCACTTCCACCGCTGTCTCCACCTCTTCGAGCGTCGCCATACCGGTCGACATTATGATTTTTCCACCCAAAGCACCGATCTTGCGCAGATAAGGCAGGTTGGTGATTTCGCCTGAGGGTATTTTCCAGTAGTCCATATCGAGGGCGGCGAGGCAGTCGATCGACACAAGGTCGAACGGCGTGCTCATAAATCCTATACCCTCGCTGCGGCATAGCTCGGCAAGCCCGGCATAATCAGATAAGGGCAGGTGTATCGCCTTGCACATCTCGAGTTGGCTCTGCTCGCTGCCAGTTGTCTCTTTCTGATATTCAGCCTTGGGAGCGAAAGTCGAGATAACCAGCTCGGGCACAGCTGTCTGGAATTTCACATAGTCTGCACCGGCTTTACGGGCCTCAAGCACCATCCGGCGCGCCATAGCGAGGTCGCCGTTATGGTTAACGCCGGCTTCGGCTATGATAATCACTTTATCTGTATTCATTTTTCCTCAGGATAAAACACAACATCTGCAAGATATCTCACTGTCTCCACACCGGGCTGCGCCTGTTGGCGTGTCAGAGCCCGACCCATGGCGTCGTCCAATATCAGCCCCGGGAGATCGGCTCCGGCGTGCACCGACGCCACTGCTCCGCCTCCAAGGCGAGGATTGATTTCCATTATCATAAGCCGGCCCGTATCAAAGTCGCGCAACAGCTGCACAGTCACGGCTCCACGCAGCCCGGTGGCGGCGAGAGTCTTGCGCACGAGCGCGTCAACATCGGGGTCGGCAATAGTCTGTGTCCTCACCACTTCTCCCCCGGCTACTTCCTTGCGTATGCGCGGGCTCACGGCAGCTATCGAGCCGTCCTTCATACCGGCGTAGCAGTCTACCGTAATTTCTTCGCGACGGTCAAAGCGCTGCTGTATCAGGTATTTACCCTCGCCTTGTGCCGTTATCTGATAGAGGTCGCGCAGGTTGTCGATAAACTCAATCCCTTTCGAGGCCGAGCCGAAGCGCGGCTTGGCTATGAGATGACCGCAGGGGGTGCCGTGCCGCCAAGTCGGAGGAATCGGCAGTTCAAGCTCCTCAAAGAAGTCGGCGGCGGCGATTTTGTCGAACATCTTCTCTACAAGCCCGGCCTCGCTCACCGGCGCAAACACCTCGGCAAGATTCGTCTGCGCAGCATACCGCGCCGCTATACCTACCGCCCCGTCTACAAAGGGCAGCATGACATCGATTTCTTTCTCCCGCACCACACGGTCAAGATCCTCAAGTATATCGGGCGACGACCACTTCACGCCTACAACAACCTCACCCTCGGCCGCGATGGCTGAGTGCATATCGAGCTCGTAGGATACCACATGGCAATCAAGGCCGCGATGACGGGCGGCGTCTTTAAACATTTTAGCCATCATCACGCGTTTGGCCCCTCCGAGGAAGAGCAGGCTTATGCGCCCGGGGTGTTTGAGTGCGTTCATCGGTTATAGATATCTATTTTGTATTTTGCAAGATTCTCCGGTTTTACAAACCAGTCGATAGTTTTCTGCAAGCCTTCTTCAAGGCTGTGCGACGGTCGCCACGACGTGAGCGATGTTATGAGGCTGTTATCGCCAAGCAGGCGGTTGACCTCACTCTTGGCCGGACGAAGGCGCTCTTGGTCAACCACTTCCTCCACCTCGCGGCCCATAAGCCTCGCTATTGTGGCAAGAGTCTCGGCCATCGACACCTCGCGGCCGGTGGCGATGTTGATGTCGCGCCCCTCTATTCCCTCGGTCTCGCCCAAGGCTATGAAGCCCGCTGCGGTGTCGGCCACATAATTGAAGTCGCGTGTAGGCGTAAGGTCGCCGAGACGTATTTTCTCGCGTCCGGCAGCTATCTGGGTGATAATCGTCGGGATGATGGCGCGGGCGCTCTGGCGCGGGCCGTAGGTATTGAAAGGCCGGGCTGTGACTACAGGCAGGTCGAAAGCATTATAAAAGCTCTGCGCTATGGCGTCGGCGCCTATCTTGGTGGCAGAGTAAGGCGACTGAGGCTGGCGCGGATGTTTCTCATCTATAGGCACATAGCGAGCCGTGCCGTAGACCTCGCTCGTAGATGTCACCACTATGCGGCTGCAGGCGGCGTCGCGTGCGGCCTGACACATATTGAGCGTACCCTTGATATTGGTGTCGACATAGCTGTCGGGAGCCACGTAGCTGTAGGGTATGGCGATAAGGGCGGCAAGATGGTACACCGTGTCGATACCGCGGCAAAGCTCACGGCAGAAATCCGGGTCGCGCACATCGCCGCAAACTATCTCAAGGCCGTCGCGGGGAGCGATATCCTCAAGCCATCCCCAGTTGTTGAAACTGTTATATTGCGCCAGAGCACGCACCTTGTATCCTTTATCCAAAAGAGCTTCTGTAAGATGTGACCCTATGAAACCGTCGGCTCCGGTCACAAGCACCTGCTGCTTTACCATGTCCGTTCAAATTTATACATTAATACTTCGCCATCGGCGCCGCTTGTTATCCATGTCATGCGCGACGAGCCGGCCTCACTCATTGTCACCTCCACGGGCTTGCCGGCAGGAAAGCCGAGCCAGTCGGGGGTGCCGTAAGCACCGCTTCCTTGCCCGTATTGGTCATCGTGATGATTGAAATCGAGTGTCAGGGTGTTGTCAACGAGCTTCCATGTGCCATAGCGCTCATAATACGACCCGTAGGCATAATGATAGTCAAAGCGCACCACATCGTTCTGAAACGCCACTGTAGTATACACCTCGTCGGGAAATACTTTCGGCTCGCCGTCGACGGTCATCTCCGTCATCACCCAAGCGCCGAAGAGATTGCCTATATGCCCGTTGTTCTGCGTACACGACGTGCTCACAATCCCAAGCAGCAATATGGCTATATATATCTTCACTTTCATTTTTTTCCAATATTAAAATTGCCGCTGTATGACACTCCCACAAGAGCGCCGAAATTATTGCCGCGCAGCTTGCCGGCGTCGAAAGCCACCTCTGCCGACACTGAGAGTCCGCTCAGACGTCCCGAGGGCGTCCAGCTTGCAGCCACTGCGGCCGACGTATCACTCAGACGGCGACGCGCCGGCACCCATCCCGTTCCGCCGGCATACTGATAGCTCACCTTGGCGCTGTAGCTCCACTCCGAAGTCGGATTGCCGGCCACGGCGGCATGGAAACCGCGGGCACGGTTGTGGAGATAGCCGGGGTCGCCGTTGCTGTTATACAGAGGCGACACAAGGAATGGTGTGCCTATGCTAAGGCCATAGTTGGTGTATGAGCCGTAGTAGAAATTATTATAGTAGTTGTCGGCGCCGGTGGCTGAATTGGTTATCGTTGTGCCGGGGCTGTCGGTTGGCGCCCAATGTATAGGGCCTGACTGATTGGTGAAATCAAGATACTCCACCGTCACCTTGCTCACCCATCCGCTCTTTGCGAAGTTATATTGCAAGCCCCACACACCGTCGAAACCGTTCATGCGCCCTATACCGGAGCCGTCTTCCCAAGGCCACTCGAAATATGCCGACAGCTCTGAGCCATTGGCAAAAGCATAGCGGGCCTTGAAATCCCATGAGCCTAACGACTGGCCCTTATAATAGTCCTCGCCGCCCTCCATTGGGAAAAACATATCCCAGATGTCGCGGATATGGAAACCTCGGTGCTCTTCTCTTACAAGCGTGCCGCGGCGATACTGCCACGACGAGCCGCCGAAAAGTGCGGCTGTCTGCATGCCTACTGTCACCGACAGGGGCTGGCTCGGCTTGGTGCGGAAGTAGCAGCGCTTGTAGGTGTAGTACATATCGTCGGTATATACGCCTGTGTAGTGATTGAAGGTCTTCCGGCGCATGTCGCCGTCGAAAAAGCGGCCATACATTATCTCGCCCTCAATCTGCACCCAGCCATTGGTAAAGGGTATATTCTGGAAATCGACAAAACCTGCCGCCACGCCCGGTATGGGGCGTGAGTTATTGCTGCGGGTAAGGTCGCCCGACGACATCGTGTCGTCAACTATGCCGGAATGAGTCTCTTTCATACCCGCAAGCAGATATATGCCGCGGTATTTCACCTCGCCATAAAGCTGATGAAGCCGCAAGGGAGCCTGACGGTTATGCCGCACGCTCCATGTGTCGTCGCTGTAATAGTCGTAGGGAGCCGCCGACCCATAGCCGGCAAGATATTCTATACCCGCACCCCACGAAAAACGTGTGTCAAGACTCATGCGCTTCTCCAAGCGGCCATCATGCCAGATTCCGCTTGCGCCGTCGATTTTGCCGTAGCGCCACGACCCTATCATATAGGGTGCAAGATCGCCCGTGGACGCATTGACCAGAACCGACGCCTCATATTCGATATTCACCGGTTCGGCCGCAGCTGCGGCAATCGCTGCCGCCATGCCTGCGCATGTCAATATACTTTTTAATTTCATAACGCCAAAGTTACGAATAAATTTTGTAATTACTATTGGGGTTGGTGGTTTGTGGTTGGTGGTGTGAGGTTTTTTGTTGGTGGTTGGTGGTGAGGGGTTGGTGGTTGGTGGGCTGTGGGTGGTAGATTAGCAAAAACTAACTCGCTGCCCACAACCTACCAACCACCAACCATAACCCACTGCCCACACACCACCAACCACAAACCACCAACCTCTCACCTCTTCAGATACGTGCGCTTGACGCGCGGGCTCACCGAAGTGAGTATTTCGTAAGGAATAGTGTCGAGCGCCTTGGCGATAGTTTCTATCGGGCATGAGTGACCGAAGATTTCCACTTCGTCGCCTACGGCGGCATTGCATACATTTGTCACATCTATCATGCACTGGTCCATGCAGATATTGCCAATTGTCGGGCAAAGTATACCCTTGACCTCAAACGAGGCATTGCCACGTCCGAGGTGGCGGTTGATTCCGTCGGCATAGCCTATCGGTATGGTGGCGATAATGCTGTCGCGCTCCGTGCGCCCCTTGCAGCCATAGCCTATAGGAGTGCCGGCAGGCCAGTGCTTGAGCGATATTATACGGGTGTGCAGCGAGGCAACCGGATGAAGATTGCAGTCTATCTCTCCGAAAGGCGATATGCCATACAATCCGATTCCGAGGCGAGCCATATCATATTCGCCGCTATCGGCATAGTCCATCATGCCGGCGGTGTTGAGATAATGACGTTTGATTTTGTAGCCCAACAGACTTTCGAGCTTGTCGGCGCAGCGGTGATAGGCGGAGATCTGCGCTTCGGTATAGTCGCTCAGGTCAGGGCAGTCGGCAGTGGCGAGGTGGGTAAACACCGACGCAACCCGCAGCTCCGACTGACCGCTGAGCACCTTGGCAAGTATCTCGATGTCATTTTCAAGAAAACCCACACGGTGCATGCCCGTGTCGATTTTTATATGTATGGGGTAATCGTGCACACCGGTTTGCGAAGCCTCCGCCCGCAAGGTATGCAGCTCGCCGAGCGAGAATACCGCCGGCTCGAGCCGGTGGGTGAAGAGCGAGCGGTGGCGGTTGGTGATAGGGTTGAGCACCATCACCGGCATCGTCACGCCGGTGTCGCGCAGCGCTATGCCCTCGTCAACCACAGCCACGGCAAGATATGCCGCGCCTTGGTCCTGAAGTGCTTTGCCGATTTCTATCGACCCTACGCCATAGCCCGACGCCTTTACCATAGCGATGATACCCGTGCCGGGGTGTACGAGGCCGCGGAAATAGTTGTAGTTATGTATCAGAGCGTCGAGGTCTACCTCAAGTGTGGTGTCGTGTGCCGCGCTCTCAAGGGCGTTGCGATAGGGCACCACACAGGTATTGCCGAAGATGAGGATATCGCTGTCGTGCCATGCCTGCCCGGCCTCGATAGCGGTGATAAGGGTGCTGTCGGCGTATACGATATCAGAGTCCTGAGGCAGCATGTTCCTGACCAAGCCCACATCGTAGCCGGTAAATACTGTCGTTTCCACGCCAAACGCACGTGCCATGTTCACCACCCGCTGATAAAGCCCCAGAAGGGTGTTGTCGTCTTTGCTATTGGTGAGAAGATTGTCTACTATGAGCACCTTACGGCGCTTTTTATCAGTATATCGTCTGAAAAACAGCAGACTCTCGGCCAGCGAACGCAAATCGGGCGTGAAGAGGTCGCATATTATATTGTTGCCATTGCCGGCAGGAGCGATACGGCGTCGCATATCAACAGGCTCTACATAGCTGAGCGCCTGTATCTCGCTTTCATCAACACCATAATATCGTCCCACAGCCACAGCCAAGGCATGGAAGATATCGCCTTGCGCCGGCATGGCTACCGGTATGAGCGTCACGCCCTCCAAGCCGTGCAGCTGCCGGCGGAGTTCTTCATCGTTGTCGGCATATATTATAGTGCGGCAATTGCTGACAATAGCAATTTTCTCGCGCACTTTCTCGGCATGGTTTGCAAAAGCCTCGTCATGCTCGTCGGTTATGGGTGTTATCACTCCCAATTTATGCGTCCATGCCAAGAGCGAACCCATGCGTTCGCCCTGCCCCGGGCCATCGATGGCAACCTCGCTTATGAGGTAATCTTCATTTCCGGCACTTATGGTCATATCCCACAAGGCAAGGGGCACACCGATAGAGCTGTTCCAGCTGCGCGGACTGCGCACGGCATTGCCTTGGCCAAGCAGAAGCCGGTAGATCAGCTCCTTAGTCTTTGTCTTGCCGTAGCTGCCGGTGACAATGATTCCGTTCGAGTAGCCGCGGACACGGGCGTAGGCCATGCGGCGCAGGGCTTCCTCTACTGAGGGCACTACGATAAATGCCGCGTCGAGGCCGCGCAGGTCGTCGCTGAGCTGTTCGACTATAAACGTCCGCACTCCTTGGCGGAAAAGCTCGGGGATATAGCGGTGTCCGTCGTTGACGCCCGTGCGCAGGGCTGCGAATACAGTTTCGCCGGGTGCGGTGAGGTCGCGGCTGTCGGTGATAAGATATGTGATGTTATGCTCTCCGGCAGGGTCGGAAGGCGCAAAGCGCACTTCTGCCGGCTCGATATTGAGGTGTGATAATTCTGAAGTTGTGACAGTTCTCATAAGATTTGTCGATGTTGCGAGGCGCGATAGCGGCGGCGACATTCAAGCGCCTCATCGCGCGTGGCGGTAGTCATATAGCTGCCGCAGAATATTTCATAGATATAATCAGCGGCAACATCTGATGGATGTTTCATGTCGGCGGCATAGAAGCGGTAGTCGCGGAGGTCGTCGAGCATTATTTCGTAGGAGGGAAAATATAATGTCTTGTCGGGATAGAGCGAGCGGAGCCTGTCGATGGCAAGAAGCAGGGTGGCTTTGCTTAGCTGGTTGCCGTGAAGCCCGTCGGCAAGATGGCGTATAGGGCTCACTGTGAATATTATTCTCACTTTGTCTGGCAATGAATCAATCAGTTCGGCCCATACTGTCACTATCTCGTCTACGTCTACGCGCCGTCTATCAAATTCCTTAGCCGGAAATTTATGGCAGTTGCCTACCACCGTGCCCCCGCGCTCAAAGACGAACGCCGACCCGAAAGTCACTATAAGAGTATGAAGATTCTCCACCGCTCCGGTCACCCGCGCGAAATCTTCATTTATCTTCTTGAGCAGGCTCTCCCGGTCTTCGCCGCTGTAGCGCGAGGCATAGTCGAGACAATGACTGCCGCGCGGGCCGGCAGTGAGGTCGGTCGCGTCGTAGCGTTTATGCGATAGTGCAGCCTTAAGGCAGCGAGCTATCGACAAGGGGTTGTAGAGCGGTCCGAGAGGGTTATATACAGCATTGAAGCCGTCGATGGCGAGGCGTTCGCCGATATTGTCGGTAAAGCACGACCCCAACAGCAGCACGCTGTCGCCATGATGTATCTCATGACCGGTCTTAACCGGCTCTATCTCCGTGCGGAATTTCATCAGTACATGCGGTAGTCTATCGACAGCACCTGAAATTCGGTGCGACGGTTTATCTGGTCGGCGACTTCCTGATCCTCTTCAGGAAGCGCAAGGATATATTCTTCTGTGAGCACATCGCCCTCTTTGAACTGCGGGAACTGGCGCGCGAGTTTCTTGGTGATGGTCTTGGGGCGCGACTCGCCATAGCCGTGGCTCTGGAGGCGGTCGGCGGCTATGCCCACCGATATCAGGTAGTCGATAACCGACTTGGCGCGACGGCTCGACAGGTCGATGTTGTATTCGTCGGTGCCTTTGCGGTCGGTGTGCGAGGCCATCTCGATTGTCACATTAGGGTTATCCCGGAGCACCTGAGCCATGGAGTCGAGGGCGAGCTTCGACTCGGGGCGCAGCGTCGCCTTGTCGAAATCGTAGAATATATTGTCGATAACCACCGGCTTCGATATCGAGGCAAGGATGAAATCGACATTATACTCGGCGTCTTCCTCGGCGATGTCGCTCGTAAACTCCTGCTTGGCGTTGAGATAGCCCTTTGCGCCGGCGAGCATTACGTAGCTCACGCCGCGGTCAAGGGGGAATGAGAATGTGCCGTCGGGCTTGGCGAGCTGTTTCTGGTTCGAGCCGTCATTGCCCACTATGCGGATGATTGCATTGGGCACAGGTTCTTCATCCTTGTCGAGCACCCAGCCCGAAATCTGTATCTTCAGTTCGGGCAGTTCGAAAGAGTATATATGGTCATAGCCACGGTTGTCGCCGCGGTTTGAGCTGAAAAAGCCGGTCTCCTTTTCGCCGAAAGTGATACCGAAATCATCGGCCGGAGAGTTCATGGGCCGGCCCATATTTGTCACCTTCCAGCCGCCCGACTTGGTCTGCTCGGCCCGGAAGATATCAAGGCCGCCGAAACCGGGATGGCCGTTAGAGGCAAAGTAGAAAACCGAATCGGAGCGGAACGACGGAAACATCTCGTCGCCGGGAGTATTGATCCATTCGCCGAGATTCTCAAGCGAACCCGCGCGTTCTTTCAGATTTATGCGCCATATATCGCGTCCGCCCTGTCCGCCGGGCATGTCGGAGGTAAAGTAGAGCCATGTGCCGTCGGGCGACACCGTCGGGTGGGCGTAGCTTGAGAGGGTATCGGCCGTGATTTCAAATTTCACGGGAGCGCTCCATTTGGCGTCGCTGCGCTGCGAGGTATAGATCTCCACGCCCGTATTGGCATTTGGCTCGCGGCGGGCGCGGCTCAGATACATCGTCTGGCCGTCGGGGCTGAAAGCCGGTGTGCCTTCGTCGACCTCGGTGTTGAGCTCCCCCTCCACAGGCTCGGGGCGCTTCCACTCGCCGCGCTCGTTTTTGGTGGCAAACCATATATCCCCCTTCTTCATGCCGGTGATCTCGCTGCGGTTGGTGCCCGTGGATTTTTCTGTCGTTGTGGTGAAATAAAGCTGGTCGAGCGAGCGGTCGAGATACATCGGCGAGTAGTCGGCGCGGCGCGAATTGAAAAGCTTAGCGTTGCGCACCACATAGCGCGTCTGCCCCTCCTTGGCAAGCCCCATGCGGGCGCCGGCAAGAGTGTTCTCGGCCAGTTTGTCGTCGGGCTTCCATGCAAGGTAATCCTCAAGAGCCTTTATCGCAGGGCCATATTTACCCTCGGCCATGAGCATTTGCCCGAGGTGGAGATAGAGCGTAGAGTCGCCATAGCCATAGCGGGCGGCATTCTGATATGCCGCCGACGCGCGTGCATACTGGTTGAGACGGCGGTGGCACTCGGCCATCTTATATGCCACCTCACCGCGCAGCTCGCGCTCCTCGCGCTTGGTAAGTTTATTATATATCTTGCGATAGGTCTTCGACGCGTCAAAATACTCGCCGCGCTCCATCTGCTCATTGGCCGTGGCAAGCTTGGGCCCGCGGCACGATGTCGCCGGCACAAGAAGTATTACACTTAATATCAGATACCAGAAATGCTTTTTCATCACTATAATAACGGCCAAGCCGCCTTTATATTGCAAAGGTACGAATAAGTGAGAGCAATAACAAAATAAAAATAAAAAAAGCGGTCAGCAGCTTTCGTCCCCCGGCGTGAGCGAAGCTCGCGCACGCCCCCAAGCAAAAGAAAAGCCGGGAGCAAAGCCCCCGGCCTGAGTTTTCTTGCCCTTGATTACATCTCATCAATAGAGAAGTCATCTACAGTGACATCAAATTCAATCTTGTCTAGCACATCCGGATTGTTGATCTGGATATTGTAGATATAGGCGTGGCCCGGCTCCCATGATTTAACCTTGTCGGAAGTGGTGGGATAAACTATACGGCCGCTTTCCGATTCAGGAACGAGCATATAATCAGGGGTCTTGCTGTTAGGCCACAGCTTTGCACCTGAAGCCGTATCATAGATTTCACAGTCAACCTGTATATAAGTACCGGTATAATCAGAGCCCGACAATGCTACCTCCTGCAATGGCTGAGGAATCAGGAAGCTGTAGTTGAGCGTATTTTCAGTGTAATCTGTCGGTTGGGGTGTCAGGGTCTCGGCCTCGTCATCGCTGAAGGCATAGAAGAGCAGATTCTTGCCGAATCTCTTGAGCATAGTCCATGAACCTATCACTTCGGGTGTCGAAGCAAGGGTCGATGAATTCGGGAAATTAAATGTACCCTGCATATAGATGTTGCACAACGATATATGCGACACCTTCACCTGAATTCTCTTGTTGGTACTGCTGAGCAACACGCTCACTCTCGATAGAGCATGGCGGAAATTGAGAAGCACCGGGGCGGCTTGCTGCGTTACCTGTGTCTTTACAGAGTAGAGAAGGTCAACATTGCCCGGGTTGAGATAATCGGGGATACTACCGCCGTCCATACCCTTGATATCCGGCGAATTGGTGATATCGGGGCTGAACGCATAGAAGTTTACCGGGTTGACGGGCCAGTATGCTTCAGGCGAATATGTCCAGCTGCCACCGCTGCGGGTCACCGTCACTCCGTCCATCAGTGTACTCCCCTCGGTGAAGGCATATACGACAAATTCTTTCAGACTCGCAGTTGTGGTAGGCGTAGCTCTTGAGCCATTGGGCGCCACGGCACTGAAAGAGATTGCATTGCTCTGCATGGGCGTTTCGTCCATATCATCGCTGCACGAGGCCAGCAGGGAGCATGCTCCTATAAGGCCGAGAAACGGATAAATTAATTTCATATTTTTAGTATTATAGTTAGTAGTCTTTTTATATCAGTGCTTTTTAATATATTAACACTATTCAGCCCTGAATGTTTATGGTGATGGATATCCAGCCGTCGACACTTACGTCAAAGCCGCCGCCGGGCTTGCTGCCCCCTTCCGACTCTTCAAGCTCCAATCCCCTGATTATCACTTTTACATCCAATGGGTCAGGCGCATTTCTCACTTGTGGCGTAACATCAAAATGATACGTGAATTTTCTACCGTCGCTTAGCACTACAAACAGCAGAAGATAATTGTCCGCTGTCGGCTCCGCCGGTATTCCGAAGGTCAGGAACTCGCCCTCTATGCTCGTTTCACCGCCTTTCTTTGCCGCCGAGGGCAGCATGCAAGGATAATCGCCCTTCGCTCCGTCGGCGAGATTCAGCGAACAGGCAAGGCCGGTAAATACCGCCGACAACGACACTACACCGTCGAGATTCGTTACGTTTTCTATCAAAAAACTATACCGGGCGGTAAGCTGCCGTTGAGGACAGCGCAGTATATAGCTCTCAGATCTAACCGCCGGCTCGCCATATTCAAGTCCGGAATATTTCAGGCCTACATAATCGTATGAGCAGCCCCACATCATGTCGGGGCAAACATGTAGTTTTTCGTCAAGCTCTCTTACAGCCGCAGGCAGATAGCTGTCGTCGGCGCGAACGGTATATGCCTCATACCCTTCATATCCGCCGTCTTCGCGGAATCGCACATTATAGGTATCGTCATTAAAACTGACAAAGCTGTAATCCCCCGGAATCAACGATACCTCACCGCCCTCACGCCCGGCAAAGTCAAAGCGCCACGGCTCACCGCCAAGGTCTGAAAAAAACATATAAGCCATGCCTTCAGGATCGGCTTCAGGAGCCGCCTGCCAGTCATTCTCTATTTTAAGTGTTAGAGCCGGAGGGCATTTATCATATTCATATATGCACGAACTCGCCGCGAGAGCAAGCCCGGCGGCAATCGTCATAAAGATTAGATTTCGGCATATATGCATAATATAATATCGGCGCATTATATAGTGCGCCGATATTATAACATTGTATTATATCCAAATGTTTAAAAAAGTAATCTCGTGCCGCCGGAGGCAGAGCTTTACTCCTTGTCGTCGTCCTTGAAAAGCTCGTCGTGCTCGTCAAGATAGAAGCACTTCGAGAGCAGGGCCACAAAGCGCGCGATCTGAGCCATAGCCTTGGCTGTATTCTCTGATATCTCCGCGCCCTTGAGCTTCATCATAAGCCAGCCGTAGAGAGCGTTGAAGCAGGTCTCTATCTCGCCGGCCGGATTATCGCCGGCCTTTGCACGCAGCTCTACTATATAGGGCAAGGTGGCATAGAATTCCTTGTGATAGTCTACAAACTTCGGGTCGGCAAGTATGCGTTTGTTAAGGTCGGCGAGGGTGCCGATGATGTTCTTGTTCATCTGCAGGTGACCTTTTTCTTTCACATCCTCGCGTCTCATCATGTCGATGAGCGACTCATACCAGTCGGCCATCTCGCGCTGCTGCTTCTCGTCGATGGGATATTTGTCTATCACATTGGCCTTTATCTTGTCAAGGTCAAGGCTGTTGGCACGGATGAGGTCTTCTATCTGCCACATATAGAGCAGATACTCGGCTATATTCTCTTTGCGTTTTTGTGAGGCTATTATCATTTTCGTAGTAGTTTGATTGTTTAAGATATAACACTTTAAAAAGTAAAATGCCGACTGAGCATCGCGCCCGGGCCGGCATTATAGTCAATCAATTATGAAAACAGTTAATTCGCTCGTTATTCGCTTCTATGTGTAAGTACTTATATGACGCGCTTGCGCGCCCAAAGTTACACTAAGCTCACGATTTTAACTATTTTTTTGACTCTTTGCCGAAAATGGCGTCATGGCGGTGCAGCATATTGAGGAAGCGCAGGTCGTCGCGCAGCGGCGCCACATTCACGCGGCCGTCAATTGCCTCTGTCCAGTCATGGTAATTGGCATAGCCGAGGTTGAGTGATTTGTCGGCCAACTCCATAGCGCGGTCCATGTCGCCATACTGGGCGTAGAAGCATGCTCCGTAGTAGTGGATAAGGCCATCGTAGTCTGTCACGGTGTCGAGTATATTGTCCATCCAGCGCTTGCCGAGCTCGGTCTGACCGAGGAATAGCTGCGCGAAGCCTTTGAGCGAACGGGGATTGTCGATATAGAAGTGCTCCATATCGGCCACCTTGTTGTAGAGGTCTTCAGCGGCGGCAGCCTTGTTGAGATATTTCTCGAATACCCATGCGCGGAGCATGAGATACATCGGATTCTCCGCGTCGTTGAGTATGGCCTCCGAGATAAGATTCGAAGCCTCATCATAATTCTTGATACCGACATAGCCAAGCGCCATCTCGATCAGTGCGTCGTTGTTGTTGCGGTCTACAGCGAGGGCGGCCGCGCCGGCTTTCACTGCCTCGTCATAGTTGCCCATAGCACGCAATATCTTGCTGCGCAGCACATAGTGGCCGGCATTGTCGCGAACCATGCCGAGGGCGCGGTCTACGAAGTCAAGGGCCTCGCTGTAGTTGCCAAGGCAATAGTTGCACTCGGCTATCGAGGCATAGATACCGTGATAGTTGTAGAGGCGCTCGTCGAGGATGGTCTGATAGTCGTTGATGGCGGCAAGATAGTGGTAATGGGCCTGCGCTATCACCGCGCGGATATAGCGGAACATTCCCACCTGCGGAGCCTCGCTCACAGCCTTGCTCAATCCGGCCATAGTTGCCGGATAGTTGGTGTTGCCATAGTCGATGAGCTCCTGCATGGCGCGCGGATGTTTGTTGTCGCTCGAGATGGCGAGGATGAGGTCGTCGACGGCGCCGTTGTGGTCGCCCATCATGCGGCGTACCGACGCGCGGCGCACGTAGATTTCGGCATTGTTGGGGTCGAGGTTTACCGCCGAGGCGAGCATTTCGTTGGCTGTGCCGAGGTTATTCTCTTTCACCGCCACGCGCGCAAGTCCGATATAGGCCTCGGTGCCGCGCGGATTCAGGCGCTGCAGTTTCTGGAAGTCGAGGCGGGCCTCGGCATATCGTCCGAGCATAAACTCGGTGTTGGCCTTCTGGTATACTACATTATATGAGTTAGGGTCGATCTCAACGGCTGCGCGCAGATCTTGGAGAGCCTGCTCGGGGCGCTTGGTCTCATTGTAGATTCCGGCGCGGAGCACGTACGCGCGGAAGCGCACGTCTTCCTCGCTTGCAGGTGCGAGCTGTATCACCTTGTCTACATCGGCGAGGGCGCGGATATATTCGTCGTGACGGTAATACTCATCGGCGCGGCTCATCAATATATTATAGTCATTGGGGTTCTCGCGAAGTTCTTCTTCATACACGGCAAGCACGGCCTGCGTCATGGGGTTCTGTATGCTCGACTGGGCTGCAATCGGCATAGAGGCAGACGCGGCCAAGGCGACCGCAATCAATATCTTGGTGATTTTCATATTCTTATTCAAATGTGTTTATGGTGCTGCGCAATGCCGTAAGTCGTTTCAGCAAGGGCTCGAGCAGGTCGAGACGGAGCATATTGGCGCCGTCGCTCTTGGCATTTGCCGGGTCGGGATGGGTCTCGATGAAGATACCGTCGGCGCCGGTGGCGATGGCCGCGCGGGCTATGGTCTCTATCATCTCAGGGCAGCCGCCTGTCACACCGCCGGCTGTGTTGGGCTGCTGCAGCGAGTGGGTGCAGTCTACTATCACCGGGCATTGGCATGCCTGCTGCATACGGGGCACTCCGCGGAAGTCTACAATGAGGTCGCCGTAGCCGAATGTGGTGCCGCGCTCGGTCACTGCCACATCATCACATCCGCCCGAGCGCACTTTCTCTACTGCAAAGCGCATTGATTCGGGCGAGAGGAATTGCCCTTTCTTCACATTCACGGCCTTGCCTGTATGGGCAGCCGCGAGCAGAAGGTCGGTCTGGCGGCAGAGAAAGGCCGGTATCTGAAGAATGTCGACGAAGTCAGCCGCCATCGAGGCTTCCTGTGCCGTATGGATATCGGTCACCACAGGCACCCCGTAGCGCTCTCCCACTCCGTGGAGTATCTTAAGAGCCTCAAGGTCGCCGATTCCGGTAAAGGAGTCGAGACGGCTGCGGTTGGCCTTGCGGTAGCTGCCCTTGAAGGCGTAGGGTATATCAAGACGGCGGCAGATACTGCTGATGGTGTCGCATATATTATATGCCATTTCCTCGCCTTCGATCACACACGGACCGGCGATAAGAAAGAAGTTTGAGCCGCTGCTCAGTTGGTTGAATGTAGTAGACATTGGTTTACAATATGTATGGTGTCGCAGCCTACCAGAGCTGCTGTTTCGGTTCGTAATCTGTTGTCGCCCATTGTCACGGGGATATATCCCGCAGCTATGGCTGCCGCGATTTCCTCGGGGTCGAAGTCGCCTTCGGGGCCTATGAGTATATTCACGTCGCTGCCGGGCTTATAGGCTTGGGCGAGCAGACGGCGCGGTGTGTCGGCGTCGCAATACCCGGCGAAGCGTTGTTGTCCCTCTGTCGGCGCCTCGGCAAGAAAGTCTTTAAGCGGCGTGGTCGCGTCTATGCGGGGCAAGATTGCCTTGAGCGACTGCTTCATTGCCGAAACTGCGATACGCTCAAGGCGCTCGGGCTTGATTTCCTTACGCTCCGACCGGCGGCAACGCAGCGGCACTATCCGGTCTACCCCTATCTCCACCAGTTTTTCTACAAGCCACTCCATGCGGTCGGCATGCTTGGTGGGAGCTACGGCGATGGTGATATAAGGTGTCCACACCTTGGGAAGCGCCTCTTTTTCCACAATCTCAACTACAGCGCCGCGATGGTCGTCTGTCACCAAGCGGCAGCGGTAGAGATTGCCGCGCCCGTCAACCACCTCCAATTCATCACCGGGCTTGCGGCGCAACACACGCACGGCATGCGCGCTCTCGTCGGCCGGAAGCTGCGGTTTCTGTTCTATGTCAGGGGCATAAAAGCGTATCATATCATTGAACTTAAGTTTCGCAAGCAAAACTTGTTTATTTTGAGTTTAACAGGTTTAAGGAGTTTAGGTATACATTGGTAAAACTAAACATTTTAAACTATATAAACTGCGCTGAAAGCGCTTTAAACCTCAAGTTTTC
>OFFM01000165.1_pt1 | contig 64911 bp, 62 predicted proteins | sample 1521401 | NCBI WGS metagenome assembly OFFM01 (sample SAMEA3504118, study PRJEB24116) | mouse gut metagenome | biome: mouse gut; feature: mouse-associated habitat; material: faeces | place: Denmark | collected 2011
TCGTCTGATAAAGGCGAGCCATTCCGGCATATCGGTTCTTTGGCTGAATAGTTACTGGCATAGCCAAAATCGTTAAATAACTCTAACGCATTTTGAAAAACGGCAAAAAAGCATTATCTTTGTGTACTCGTAAAACACCTAAAAATGCCAAGCCGTGAAAAGAATACGCACTTACATATTTGCAATGTTACTCTGCCTGAGCGGTGGAGCGACATTCGCTGCGCAGTCTGCGGCTGAAAATGCCATAGAGCAGACAGAGCACAACATCAACATCACTGCCAGAGCGGGCGGAGTGGAAATCGACAATAACAGCGATACTCCGGTCGAGGTAGCCGTTTTCGCCATCACCGGCACGCTCGTGAAGCAGTTTTCAGCCGACTCCGGCGAACGAGTCTGCATTGAGTTGCCATCGGGCTATTACATTGTAAAAGCCGGCAACACATCCAAAAGGATAGCTGTAAAATAGATCATAGATCATAGATCATACTTCATACTTACTTATATACATGTATCTGAAATTTCGAAACCTTTTCGCCGCAGTAGCTCTCGGGCTTGCGGCGCCGCTTACCATGGCACAAAACGATGAGAGCCGCTACGACAGTTGGCCGGCCTACACAGGCGATGACCTCGAATTGAAGGTTGACGCCTCCGGAACCCACTTCACACTTTGGTCGCCCGAAGCAGAGTCGGCAAAAGTGAACATCTACGACACCGACCGCAACACTCCGGCTGTGCAGACTATTGAAATGCACAAGGGAGACAAGGGTACTTGGCGCGCCACAGTGCCCGAACAGCTGTATGGCAAATTCTATACTTTTGCCGTAACAGTCGATGGCAAAGAACTTGCCGAGACTCCGGGAATATGGGCCAAGGCGGTAGGCACCAACGGCCACCGCGCCGCCATCATTGATTTCGCCCAAACAAATCCCAAAGGATGGGAGAATGACAAAGGCCCCAAGCTCGACAATATCACCGACGCAGTGATATATGAAATGCACCACCGCGACTATAGCATGAGCCCAAGCTCTGGCATTGTGCACAAAGGAAAATTCCTCGCACTCACAGAAGAGGCTACCAAGAGCCCCGAAGGTCTCGCTACAGGCATAGACCATCTCAAGGAGCTTGGCGTGACGCACATACACATCCTGCCCTCATACGACTACAACTCGGTAGATGAGGCCAACCTGCCCTCGAACCAATACAACTGGGGATATGACCCCTACAACTACAATGCCCCCGAGGGCGGCTACTCTACCGACCCGGCAAATCCGGCAGCCCGAATTCTCGAGATGAAAGAGATGGTTAAAGCTCTTCACGAGGCAGGAATCGGCGTTGTGATGGATGTTGTATACAATCATACAGCCGACAACGATGAATCAAACTTCTCGCTCACTGCTCCGGGATATTTCTACCGCCACCGCGCCGACGGAAGCTACAGCGACGCCTCGGGTTGCGGCAACGAGACCGCCTCGGAACGCGAGATGATGCGTGAGTTTATTGTCAACTCGGTGAAATATTGGGCAAAGGAATATCATATCGACGGCTTCCGCTTCGACCTTATGGCTATCCATGATATAGAGACTATGAACGAGGTTGCCGCGGAATTGAAAAAAATCAATCCGTCGATTTTCGTCTACGGCGAGGGCTGGACAGCCGGCGACTCTCCGCTGCCGGCAGAGCGCCGCGCACTGAAAGAGAATGTGGCGAAGATGGACGGCATTGCTGTGTTCTCCGATGATATCCGCGACGCCGTCAAAGGACACTACAGCAAAGCAGAAGACCGCGGCTTCGCCACCGCCAAACCGGGCAACGAGGAGACCGTCAAGATCGGCATTGTGGCTTCCACCGCACATCCGCAGGTTGACTACAGCAAAGGCAACAATTCAAAATTCGCCTACGCGTCGGCTCCAACCCAGATCATCAACTATGTATCGTGCCATGACGACCTCATGCTTACCGACAAGCTCGCCAAAAGCATGCCGGAGGCGAGTGAGGCAGAGCGTCAGCGTGCAGCCCGACTCGCGCAGACGATAGTGTTCACCTCACAGGGAACACCCTTTATGTGGACCGGTGAAGAGATTTTCCGCAACAAGCAGGGCAACCACAATTCGTATAACGCACCCGACAATATCAACGCCATCGACTGGAGCCTCAAGAGCAAGAACGCGGCACAATTTGAATATTACCGCAATCTTATCCGCCTGCGTAAAGAGCACCCGGCTTTCAGAATGACAACCGCCGAAGATATAGCCAAGAACATAGTGTTCGACAAAGTGACGACTCCGAATGTGATCTCATATTCGATCCGCAACAATGCCAACGGCGACGAATGGAAAGAAATCAAACTGATATTCAACGGCTCGGAGAGCCCCTACGTAGCCAAGATAGCCAAAGGTGATTGGACAATAATAGCCCGCGACGGCGAGCTCAACCCCGACGGCCTCGGCACAACAAAAGGAGGAACAATGGTTGTGACTCCTACTTCGGCTCTGATTCTCGCCCGCACAAAATAATGAAATCATCATACTTACTTACATGAAACGCAAAGGATTATATTTAATCGGCGGCCTTATGCTCGCCATGGGTGCCACCGCCGTGAACGGCGCTGAGCGCCCTCTCTCGGCTCAGGATGAGATTATACTCCACGCATGGTCGTGGTCGCTCGACACTATCGCAGCCAACATGAAGCAAATAAAAGAGGCCGGCTATAATTATGTGCAGACATCACCGGTGCAGGCCTGCTATGTAGGCGAGGGCGGCGGCATGGCTCTCATGAGCCAGCCCGGCGACAGCATAAGCGGCAAATGGTATTTCTACTACCAACCTACCGACTGGCAAATAGGCAACTATATGCTCGGCAGCCGCGAAGATTTCAAGGCCATGTGCGACAGCGCATACAAATATGGCGTGCGCGTGCTCGTAGACGTGCTTCCCAACCATACAGCGGTAGACCATACGGCTGTATTGCCCGGGCTTGACAATGCCGTAGGCGGACACGACAATCTTTTCCATGCCAACGGTATGAAAGACTGCATTGACTATAACGACCGCCTGCAGTGCACCACCTACAAGATGGGCGGCCTCCCCGATGTCAACACCGAGAATCCCGACTTCCAATACTATTACATGCAATATGTCAACGACCTTATCAATCTTGGCGCACGCGGCTTCCGCTACGACACTGCCAAGCATATCGGTCTGCCGAGCGACCCTGTCGACCCGAAGGCTAAAGAAAATGACTTCTGGGACATAGCCACAGGCCGCAAGGGCGTAAAAGGTCTTTCGCTACTCATGCCCGACAGCCTCTATATCTACGGCGAAGTGCTTCAGGACAAGAATGTAAAAGAGACTGAATATGACGATTATATGGATCTTACTGCAAGCAACTACGGCCATGCGCTCCGCCACGTGCTTGCAACGGGCGACACCCGCGTGGAAGACCTCGCCAACTGGCAGCACCCGTCGAATCCGGGTATGCTTGTGACATGGGTCGAGAGCCACGACACTTATTGCAACGACAATGAATCAGCCGGATTGACCGACGACCAGATACGCACCGGCTGGGTGTTCCTCACTTCCCGCGCCACGGGCAAACCGCTCTTTTTCAGCCGTCCGGCAGGCAGCACCCGAGAGAACTATTGGGGCACCAACCGCATAGGCGCGCGCGGCAACGCTGAGTTCTATCATCCTGAAGTTGTGGCCGCCAACAAATTCCGCCACGCAATGGCCGGAGAAAGCGAGACTCTCGCATATAGCGACAACGGCGCACTCGCTACCGTTACCCGCGGCAACAAGGGCTTGGCTCTTATCAATTTCTCCACAAAGGCTCAGAAAGTGAAAATGCCCACTACCCTGCCCGACGGAACTTATACCGACGCCGTGAGCGGCACAACATTCAAGGTCGCCAAAGGCATGCTTACCGGCAAAGCCGCCCCGACAGCTACGTATATTCTTTATCTGTAACGCAAGGTTGATGGTGTGTGGGCCGAGTGTGGTATATTAGCAATCCCCCCAATCCACACCACCAACCTCCAACCTTAACAAAAAATTATGCTGCTTGATATACTCTTACTTATCGGAGGGCTGGTGCTCATACTGGCCGGAGCTAATTTTCTGACCGACGGATCGTCAGCCATCGCAAAACGCTATGGAGTGAGCGACCTTGTGATTGGTCTTACTGTAGTTGCATTCGGCACGTCGGCACCGGAGCTTGTCATCAGTGCCATGTCGGCTCTCAACGACAGCCCGGAGCTTGCGATAGGCAATGTAGTAGGCAGCAATATCTTCAACGTACTGGTTATTATCGGCGTCACCGCCATGGTGTCGCCGATAAAAATCGGACGTAGCATAATGACCAACGAGATACCGCTCGTCATACTCTCGGCGCTTGCTCTTCTGGCCATCGGCAATGCGAGCCTGCTTGACGGAGCGGCGGCCAATGTGGTATCACGAACCGACGGTATACTTCTTCTGCTGTTTTTCGCAATTTTCATGCGCTATACCTTTTCTCAGGCTAAAAATAGCCCGGAAGACGGCGGCGAGACAGTAAAAGCCATGCCGATGTGGAAATCACTGCTGTGGGTAGCCGGCGGACTTGCGGCCTTGGTCTACGGCGGCGACCTCTTTGTAGCGTCGGCGTCGGGCATAGCCTCGTCAATGGGCGTGAGCGACGCTGTGATCGGACTCACCATCGTTGCGGCAGGCACATCGCTGCCCGAGCTTGCGACATCAGTCACAGCCGCAGTCAAAGGTAAACCGGGCATAGCTCTAGGCAACGTGATAGGCAGCAACATCTTCAATATCTTCCTCGTGCTCGGCGCCTCGGCTGTGATACGCCCCTTGCCTTTCGGCAACATCGGCAATGTCGATCTGCTGACAATGACCGCAGCCTGCCTCCTCTTCTGGATTTTCGGCTGGTTTTTCAGCACCCGCACCATCACCCGCGCCGAGGGAGCCGTGCTGAGCTGCTGCTACATCGGATATGTGGTTTTTCAAATTGCAAATTTGTGAGATAAAGTTTAAGGTTGGTGGGCAGTGGGCAGCAAGTTAGTATTTGCAATTATACCACCCTCCGCCAACTCGCCGCAAACTTTTAGCCAAAAAATTTGCTTCAAAATTATCCACAATTAAAAATAAATAGCTAATTTTGTAGGAGCAAAACAGCCTCTGTCAGCAACCAATCATTTTAAAGCATTGAATACGACGAAATTACATATCGAGCGGCTTCTCAGAGAGCGCGGCATAGTTGCCGTGCCCGGCTTGGGTACGTTCGTATCTCGCCGTATATCATCTACATTGACCGACGGCTCTTTGAGCGCACCGTCGCAGGGCTTCAGCTTCGAGCACTACAGCGGCAATCTTGCCGATGAAGAGCTTTGCGCCTCGCTTGCCCGCGCCCTTGAATGCGACACCACCCACGCTGCAAATGTGCTTTCGGAAGATGTGGAAGCCATCCGCCGCGAGCTTGCCATCGACGGCAACAGCGCCATCGGTGATTGCGGCATGCTCAAAGCCGAAGGAACGCAGGTAAGCTTTACCTCTGCCGACAGCAATGCTTGGTTGAAAGCACTTGCTCTCGAGCCTCTGAGCGATGTGACAGTGCAGGAAAACATCGACCGTGCCGCCGAAGAACGCCGCGAGACATTCATGCGCTCGCTGCGCCGCACAGCCTCGTCGGCAGCCGCCATCGCTGTTTTCGCCGTATTGGCTTTTGTATTCTCACAACTTCCCGGCCGCAAAGCCGGCGACCCGCAGGTGGCGTCGATGGGCTTCGAGCAACCGGCATTACCTGTTCAGCCTATTATGCCCGGCGGTCAAGCCGAGCCATCGCTTGTGCTTATCTTCAACACCCCTGCCGACGCCTCATGCCCTGTAGAGAGCGAGCCGGTAGTGATAGCACAATTGCCCAAAGAAGACAAATCGAAATATTGCCTCGTAGTAGCGTCATTGGCAAGCATGGCCGACGCTCAGGAGTATGTGAATACCTACGGCGAGGGCTACAAGATTCTTGAAAAAGACGGACGCTACCGCATATACACCCTTAGCGGAGAGAGCTTTGACTCACTCAACCGCGCCGCCATCGAAGCCGGCGAGTACACCCGCCACCCCAACGCTTGGATCTGCCGCCGATAAATCCCCATCGGAGAGCAACGACATCAGGCGAACTGAAGCCCGCAAGCTTTTCAAAAATCAAATACGTATTATATATTCCGGATATTATAAATATAGCCAAGCCTCAATTAATCAAACAAGTTAAGCCAGTTCTCAAACTATGAAAAGGATTCTTTATTTGTTCGTTGCTGTGATATTATCTTCATTTGCCAATGCGCTGTATGCAAGCAATGTGGAGATTGTTTGTATAAATCCGGAGGTATCGGGGTTTTCGGCTTACAGCGAGTATCAATTCAGTTTTACCTCTGACGACAAAGATATTGAGTCTCCGATGTGGAGTCTTTCTCTTCCCAAGGTTTCGGGAGGAGTGGAGACTGTTGAACTGCAAGACAGCGCCGGATTTTGCAAGACACCTATTCTTACCAATCTTGACAATTATATAAGCTCTGATGGAGTGTTGTCTGCGACCCTTGACTTGGCATACGACGTAAACGGGAAGCAATATAACGCCGAGCCTTATCATATTGATTTTGAACTCAAGCCCAAGATTTTCTACGCCGTGATTGACAGCGTGAAAAGCAATGCTCCATACGATTCTTATAATGCTTTTTATACTGTAAATTATAGGGGCGCGGATAAGATAACGGTCTCTGTCGAGGAAGAATACAATCCCAAACTTAAGACTAAATACATCTACGAGCAAGGTATAGTAAACGATGTTGCAGAGTATATCACATCCACAGTCTGTGTTTGGATTGATTTCACAGCAGAGAATGAATATGGCAAGACTGTCTATACAATTGAATTGCTGCCAAATGGCATTGTTTCCGGCGTGGAAAATGTTGTAGACAATCTCAATGAATATCTCGAAGTCTACCTGCAGAATGGTGTGAAAGTAGGCGAATTTAAATCTATCAATGATATCAAGAGCGCTGGAATTACAGGCATTGTAATTGTAAGGCGAATCATTGGGTCAAATACTGCTGAGGTTTACAAGTTGAGAATCTGACCGGATTATTAATCGTATCAGGGGAATTTTGGTGTTGTAGATTTTTTTGCTTGTTTGGTATTAAATTATTACTTTTGTGAGATTAAACCAAACGAGAAATTACTGATGGAAAATCTTGAAATAAGCGAGATATTCAACGCAGCGGCAGTGCTTAAGGATGTAGCACGCCGAACTGCCATCATACCGGCACCGCAGCTATGCCCGGGGCTCGATATTTATCTGAAGACAGAAAACCTGCAGCTGACGGGGTCTTTTAAGCTCCGCGGCGCTTACTATAAGATATCGCAGCTCACCGACGAGGAGAAGAGCCGCGGTGTAATAGCCTGCTCGGCAGGCAATCATGCGCAAGGCGTGGCTCTCGGTGCGACGCACAACGGTATCAAGTCGCTGATATGCCTCCCTGCCGGTGCCCCGATATCGAAAGTAGAGGCTACCAAGGGCTACGGCGCCGAGGTTTGTCTGGTGCCGGGCGTATATGACGACGCCTACGCCAAGGCTATGGAGCTGCAGAAAGAGCACGGCTATACTTTCGTGCACCCCTTCGACGACCCCAAGGTTATAGCCGGCCAAGGAACTATCGGCCTTGAGATCCTTGAGCAAATGCCTGATGTGCAGGCGGTAGTCGTGCCTATCGGCGGCGGCGGCCTGATTTCGGGCGTGGCATTCGCCATCAAGACCTTGCGCCCCGATGTGAAAGTATTCGGCGTGCAGTCGAGCGGAGCGCCGTCGATGGCTGCGTCGCTCAAAGAGGGCAAGCTCTGCCACCTGAATGATGTGAGCACCATTGCCGACGGTATTGCCGTGAAAGAGCCGGGAGTGAATACCTTCGAGATGTGCAACCGCTATGTAGACGAGGTTGTAACTGTGAGCGACGATGAGATAGCAGCCGCCATACTCGCACTTATCGAGAAGCAGAAGATTGTCGCCGAAGGCGCCGGCGCTGTAGGTGTAGCGGCGGCGATGTTCGGCAAACTGCCGATCGAAGGCCTCAAGACGGTATGCCTTGTATCGGGCGGCAATATCGACGTGAACACATTGAGCCGAGTCATCACCCGCGGCTTGAACAAGAGCGGGCGCAACTATACGTTTATCGTAGACCTCGCCGACAAACCCGGCCAGCTCTCGGGCGTATGCAATGTAATCGGCGAACGCGGCGGAAACATCATCTCGGTGACACACGAGCGTATCAACACATCGTCGGCCATCAACGGCTGCACAATACGCATCGAACTCGAGACACGCGACAAAGAACATATCAACCAAATACGTGAGGCTCTCAATGAGGCTCATTATAAAGTACTTAATTAAATGAAATTACCTGCAGCTTTACTATTGGGCGCCATATCTCTTGGCGCATACGCCGAGGCTCCTGCCGACAGCTCAGCCACCGACTCTACAAAGACCTTTATCTTCACCGATGTCATCAACCTGCCCTCTACCTCGGTAAAAGACCAGAATAAATCGGGAACATGCTGGTGCTTCGCCGGCACATCGTTCTACGAAGACGAAATCCGCAAGAACGGCGGCGACTCTCTTGATATCTCGGAGATGTTTACCGTGCGCCAGTGCTACCGCGACAAGGCCGAGCGTTTCGTGCGCATGTATGGCCAGACCAACTTCGGCGCCGGCGGCTCGGCTATGGACGTTCCCTACGTGTGGAAGCGCTATGGCGCAGTGCCTGAAGAAGTATACAACGGTCTGCAATATGGCGAAGACAAGCACGTACACGGCGAACTCGACGCTGTACTTGCAGCCTACCTGAAAGAAATCGTAAAGAAACCCAACAAAAAACTCTCCAAGGCTTGGATGAAAGGTATAGAGGCTATACTTGACGCCTACCTCGGCCCTGTTCCCGAGACATTCGAATACAAGGGCAAGACCTATACCCCCAAGAGCTATGCAGAGAGCCTGCCGCTCAACCCCGACGACTATGTATCGGTGACATCGTTTACCCATCATCCTTACTATGAGGAGTTTGCAGTAGAAGTGCCCGACAACTGGCTTTGGGAGAAATCATACAATGTGCCTCTCGACGAGCTCAAGGCTATCGTAGACAACTCTCTTGCACAGGGTCATACGCTTGTATGGGCGGCCGATGTAAGCGAGGGCGGCTTCAAATGGACCAAGGGCGTCGCTCTCATGCCCAAAGGCAAGAGCGAGAGCGACATGGACGGCACTGAGCTGTCGCGCTGGGTGAAACTCTCCGATAAAGACCGCATGGACGAGAAATATAATTTTGAAGGTCCGGTAGAGGAAATCACCGTCACACCCGAGCTCCGTCAGGAGATGTTCGACTCGCAGGAGACCACCGACGACCACGGTATGGAAATCACCGGCACGGCAACCGACCAGTTCGGCAACCGCTACTACAAGGTGAAGAACTCGTGGGATACCAATCAGGTTTACGATGGCTACTTCTACGTGTCTGAGCCATATTTCCTCGCCAAGACTATGGATATCCTCGTACACCGCAACGCCGTGCCGAAGGAAACCGCCAAGAAATTAGGACTTAAAAAATGAAAGCGGTACACATACTGCTGTTAACATTATTCACCTCGATGGTTTTCGCCTCGTGCAAAACCACCGAGGCGAATTATAGAGCGGCTTATGAAAAGACTATAGCCGCTCGTGATTCGTCGGAGAGCATTGACGACACCATCTATGGCAAAGAACGCCGGCAGAAGAATACCAATACCGTAGAAAGCGCCCACGGCAATGTAGAGGTTACCACCCAACTTGTCAAGGTGACCAAAGACGGCGGAGGCACTCCGGAGAATCTTCGGCGATATAATGTCGTGGCCGGCCAGTTCAAACAGCAGTTCAATGCCATATCGCTCCGCAACCGCCTTGCCGACAACGGCTATCCCGGTGCTTTCGTAGTAGAGACTGCCGAGCCTTATTACTATATAGTTACCGGCTCGTACGCCACTATTGACGAGGCTGTAGACGCTCTCAATAAACTTAGGGCTGCGCCGCCGCAAGGTGTTCGCGAGCCGTGCCCGTTCATACTCGATGCGACGTCGCGCCGTAGCGCCTCGAAATCGAAGTAAGAACTTAATTGTAATTTATAATATCCAACTTTCGCAAGCCTAAGTTGGGCTGGCAAAGAAGGTTAATAAGGCAATTGCCGGTGGCAGGCAAAAGAATACATTTCAAATATTACTCAATTGCAAGACTATTGTCTCGCCAATTTTGCCTTTTTCCTTTTATGCCTGACTGAAGTGTTGCTTGCGGAACTTCAGTTTATAAACGTGTATGTTTGACTTCCTGAAAAAGAAATCAAAAGATCCGGTGGAGCTTTGTTTCACCACCGATATACATTGCCATATCGTGCCGGGTGTAGACGACGGCAGCCCCGACGCCGCCACCTCGGCCGACCTTATCGAGCGTATGCAGAGCTGGGGTATCAAGCGGATAATCGCGAGTCCCCATGTGACGCAGACAACTTTTGAAAACGACGCAAGCACCATCGACCCTGCCATGGAAAAGCTTCATGCCGAACTGCAAAGACGAGGAAACGACATCGAAGTAAGCCACTCGGCCGAATACCGTATCGACGAGCTCTTCTCGCGCAGGCTTGAGGCCGGCGATATCTGGTATCTGCCCAACAACCATCTGCTGATCGAGAATGCCTTCCTGCAGGAACCGTGGAACCTTGACCAACTGATATTTGACCTGCAGGTGAAAGGCATAAGGCCTATTCTCGCCCATCCCGAGCGCTACTCGTACTACTGGCACCGCCAAGACCGCTACAAATCGCTCCATGCAAGCGGACTGCAGTTCCAGATCAATCTTCTCAGCCTCGCCGGCGCATACGGAAAGACCGAGAAAAAGATAGCCGAGCACCTGATAGCCAACGGGCTCGTAGACTTCATCGGCACAGACCTGCATAAATCATCGCACGCAGACTCCATCGACAACTACCTGCGCACATCTGACGCCCGCAAGCACTTCGACGAGCTGAAAGATATGATCAAAAACGACGTTTCATTCTAAACCAATTTTAATCAGACTGCAATATGAAAAAGCAACTATTCGCACTTGTAGCCTTGGTGCTCATGGCGCTTCCGCTCAATGCGGCCCGGCATGAGTTCAAGACAGTGGAAAACGACCCGCTGCAGACCAAGATGTATACCCTGCCCAACGGCCTGAAGATATTCATGACCGTAAACAAAGACCAACCGCGCATACAGACCTATATCGCCGTACGCGTAGGCGGCAAGAACGACCCTGCCGAGACAACCGGCCTCGCCCACTATTTCGAGCACCTGATGTTCAAGGGCACCAAGCAATTCGGGACAAGCGACTATGCTGCCGAAGAACCCATGCTTGACCGCATTGAGCAGCTCTTCGAGACCTACCGCCATACAACCGACTCTGTAGAACGTCGCCGTATCTACCGTGAAATCGACTCTGTGAGCTATGAAGCGTCGAAAATCGCCATCCCCAACGAATACGACAAGCTGATGAGCGCCATCGGTGCAAACGGCACCAATGCTTATACCTCGTACGACGTGACCTGCTACGTGGAAGACATTCCCTCCAACCAGATAGAGAATTGGGCAAAGATACAGGCCGACCGCTTCGAGAATCCTGTAATCCGCGGCTTCCACACTGAGCTTGAGACTATCTATGAGGAGAAAAACATGTCGCTGACAAAAGACAACCGCAAGGTATACGAGAAACTTCTCACAGCTCTCTACCCCAGCCACCCATACGGCACACAGACCGTGCTCGGCACACAGGAAAACCTCAAGAATCCGTCGATCACAAACGTGAAGAACTATCACAAGCAGTGGTATGTGCCCAACAACATGGCCATAGCTCTGTCGGGCGATTTCGACCCTGACTACATGGTTGATGTGATTGAGAAATATTTCGGACACCTCAAACCGGCCTACGATTTCAACCGTCCCGGTCTTCCTAAAGAAAAACCTTTCACCACACCGCAGAAAGTAGAGATTCTCGGCCCGGAGGCTGAATATATCTCTCTTGCATGGCGCACACCCGAGGCTGCCAATGAAGACGCCAACGCCCTGCATGTGCTCGACTATGTGATGAGCAACGGCTCTACCGGTATACTCGACCTCAACGTGAACCTGCCTCAGCGGGTGCTAAATGCCGGTGGATATGTGATGGATATGGCCGACGCTGGCGCATACGTGATGATTGCAATGCCAAAAGCCGGCCAGACCCTCGACGAAGCAAAAGACATCCTGCTTGAGCAGGTGGCAAAACTTCGCAACGGCGACTTCAGCGAGGACTTTATCAAGGCTGTGACCGCCAACCTCAAGCTTGAGCAGCAAAAAGCTCTCACCAGCAACTCGAGCCGCGCCAACTACTATGTAGACGCATTTGTAAACGGCGTTGAATGGGCCGACCAAGTAGCTGAATACAACAATCTTGAAAATGTGACGAAAGCCGATGTTGTTGCCGCTGCCAACAAGTATCTTGGCGACAACAACTATGTAGCCATCTACAAGCGTCAGGGACAAGACCCCAATGAACTCAAGCTTGCCAAGCCCGAGCTTACCCCCATCGAGATGAACCGCGACAAATCGTCGGCTTTCCTGCGCGAGATACAGAACAGCAATGTTACCCCCATCGAACCTGTCTTCGTCGACTTCGACCGCGACCTCACACGTCTGAAAGCCAAAAACGGCGTAGAGGTGCTCTATGTCCCCAACAAGACCAACGATATTTTCACACTCGTATATGTGTACGAAACCGGTACAGAGGCCGACCGGCTCCTCACTTATGCAGGCGAGCTTATGGATTTTGTGCGTACTCCCGACATGAGTGCGGAGCAGATAAAGAATGAATTCTACAAACTCGCATGCAGCTACAGATTCTCTATCGGCAGCAAACGGTCATACGCTGTCATCACAGGTTTGAGCGAGAATATGGACAAAGCCGTGCGCCTGTTTGAAAATGTACTTGCAAACGCCGAAGTACCCGCTGAGGCTCTCGCAGCCTACGCCGACCGTGTGGAAAAGGCACGCAGCGACAGCAAGCTCAACCAGAGCGCCAACTTCGCCCGCCTTTCGCAATATGTGGTGTATGGCCCCAAAAACGAAGCTACTGAGGCCATGTCGCCCGAAGAACTGCGCTCAACCACTCCCGCCAGATTCGCCGACGTCCTGCGCGAGCTCAACAACTACGAGCAGACTGTGATATACTGGGGCAATGCTTCAGAGAAAGATGTTGTGGCACTCGTAAACGATACTCATAAATTCGCCAAGAATCCTCTTCACCTTCCTGATGCCGACAAATATACTCGCCTCAAAACCGACGAGACCATCTTCTTTATCTCGCCCTACGAAGCCAAGCAGCTGTATATGATCGGCTACTCAAACCGCGGAGAGAACTATGATGTAGCCAAAGAACCGCTGCGCAATATCTATAATGAATATTTCGGCAATTCAATGAATGCCATCGTATTCCAAGAAATGCGCGAACGCCGCTCACTGGCCTACTCTGCTTGGGCAGGCTACAATGCTCCCGGCCGTAAAAACCGTCCATACGCCTACATGTCGCAAATCGCTACCCAAAACGACAAGCTCATCGACGCTCTTGCAGCATTCGACGAAATCATAAACAATCTGCCCGAAAGTGAAGCCGCATTCCAGCTCGCCAAGACCGGCCTTGACTCGCGTCTGCGCACAGAGCGTATACTCAACGACGATATTGCTTTCACTTATCTCAATAACAAAGACAAAGGACTCGACCGTGATATCCGCAAAGATATCTTTGAAGCTCTCCCCGGTGCCACCCTCGACAAGGTTGTCGATTTTCAGAAGGCAAATGTAGCCGGACGCACTTACTACTACGGTATTCTCGCCAATCCCGAGAACATCGATGTGGAAGCACTCAAGAAGCTCGGCAAAGTAGTCATTCTGACCCAAGAGGATATCTTCGGTTACTAATCCCCTACTCCACTATACAACAATGGCTGCCCGGCGCAAACCGGACAGCCATTGTTGTATTTCATTCAATGTGTGTTACGGCTGACAAGGCCGACAATCCAGAGCAGAACCACCGCGCCTACAACAGAAGTAATCAATCCGCCGATGATTCCGCCTGCGCTTATGCCCAAGAGGCTGAAAAGCCAGCCACCGAGAACGCCGCCGATGATACCTACTACAAGGTTGACAATGAGGCCGAAGCCGCCGCCTCGCATAAGTTTTCCGGCTACAAAACCGGAAACAAGGCCAATAAGTATATACCAGATAAAACTCATAATAAATAGTATTTTAATTCTATTTAGAATAACACCTCTATAAAGAAAATGTTTGACTTGGTGGATATCTGATAAATATGAACTAACTTTGCAATGATTATGGAAAATACAGATTTTGAAATACGCAATTTAGCTGACACTTCATTTGAAGATATATGCACTGCGTTTCTTGACGCATTTGCAGATTATGGCATGACTCTCGACAAAGTATCCTTATCGGCCATGCTCAAGCGCAGAGGCGCCCGGATGGACTTGTCGTTTGCGGCATTCGACAACGACCGTATTGTTTCTTTCATCATCAACGGTATCGGTAATTTCCGAGGTCGGACTATGGCATACGACACCGGTACGGGAACAATAAAAGAATACCGCGGATTAAAACTTACCGACAGGATTTTCGCCTTCGCCGCCCACAATCTTGCAAAGGCCGGTATTGAAAGCTATATCCTCGAAGTATTGACCGACAACACCCCGGCGGTAAAGATATACACCCGACAAGGGTTTGAGATAGCGCGCGAATTTGATTGCTACAAGGGTGAGACAAGTGAGATCATCGGCAAGCTTGCATGCCGAAGCAACGAATCGGTAGAAATCGCAGCAATTCCGGCAGAAGATATCGAATCATACAGCCGCTTTTTCGACTTTGAGCCGTCATGGCAGAATTCGATAGAGTCAATCAAGCGCAACAGTGAGGCTTTTGTATGTCTACAGGCAAAGAAAGGCCCGGAAGTCGTTGGAATAGCCGTATCAGAAGCAGCTTACGGCGATATCACATTGCTCGCCGTCAGCCAAGAACATCGGCGCGAGGGAATAGGTTCTCGCCTTCTCTTTGAACTGATGAAAAGAAACAAGCTGTCAACCGCCAAGATATTGAATGTAGAGCATGGCTGCAAGAGCATGGCCGAATTCGCTTTGGCTGCCGGTTTCGCATTATCCTGCACTCAATATGAAATGATTAAAAAGATATAGCGAGAATTCACGAAAACAGAGCCTGCTCCCGACATCTCGCCGGAAGCAGGCTATTTTAGATATAAAAAGCTGTTTCTATATTATTGAATGCCGGCAAGACATTGCTGCAGAAGCCTGTTGAGAACCGTTTCCGAGTATTTTTTATCCGCTATCATAGCCTTCAGTATTACCCGTATAGCCTCTTTGTCTCCTTCGGTCACATCCGAATATTTTGACACATTACGTATTACCTTATACGCATTTCTTGCGTATGTAATTCGTCTCTTGGAGTTGGCCGAATCCATGGCCTGCAGATAGCCCATCACATCATCAAACCACAATTGCTGATCTGTGTTACCATTGATAACGTATGTGCCGTTTGAGAGATTGCGCAGCACATTATACTGCTGTTTCTGTGCCAATTCCTGCCGATATTTCAAAGTAGTGGCGTAGGTTACCACAAGCTTGCCCACCAGCTTACCACGTTCTTCTTTAAAACTCATAGCGTAGCCATATCGGTGAATTCCATCCGGATCTTCTGCCTGAGGGGCAAGAAATAAAGAATATATATACTCGCTTTCAGGACTATTGATAAGTACGCTGTTTTCTCCATTTCCTATTGCGAGTCCTATTTCATTCTCATAGCGCGTACTTTTGCCTCGCTTCACGCTATAGGCCATTTCAATGTCTTTATCAAAGGCCTCAAGCACCTTGTCGATGAGCTTTCCTTTAGTTGCAGGAAGAGAGAACAGATATTCGTCGCTCTGACCGGTTTTCATGCCCGTAGACGGATCTTTATCGAGAGTATGACTCTCTGAGATTTGCGCTTGCGGACATTTGATTATGGCGTCGAATGCCGACTTGATGTTGCTTTGGGCTGCCGCCATCAAAGGTACGACAGCGAGCAAGAGGCTAAGAAGCCTGATTTGTGATGTTTTCATACTCTCGCAGATTTATTCTATTGTTACTTTTCTTAGCATATTGTCATATTCAGGATTGTAAGCTCCGGCCTCGTCGAGAATCTCTACAAGGTCGTCGTACTCTTCTATATAAGATTCCGCCACCATTATAGCCAGATCATTGTCAATACGCGCCTGCTGTATACGCAGATATTCATCAATCTCGTCCTCCGACTGTTCTTGGGTAACAGCCTTGTTTCGCTTTGGGCTTTCAGATTTTGGCTGATGAGCGGGTTGCTCTATAGGGGCATTATCTTCAGTTTCCATGGCCTGCTGAATGAGAGGAGGATTCTTCAACTCGTCAGGGTACTGCACCACGGCAATAACATGCTGTCTGTCATACGTATAGGCTCTATCGATTATTTTAACGACAATACCCGACGCCAATACCACACCCAAAAAGATAGCGGCTACTCTCATTACCCACCGCATGCGAGTCGGCTTACGACGAAGACGTGGACGGAAGCGCCTCCATTCCTCCTCCATATCAAAATCCGGTTGACGCACTAAAGCACCGCTCATGGCAACCGACGCATCATAAATCTCGCGCAACTCACCATCATGCAATATCAAATCCAATTCCTCGTCAGACAAAGAGGAAGGACAATCAAGCAGCTTTGCTATCAATATTTCTTTCTGTTCTTCTGTCATTATTTGCAGGTTTTGAAATGGATTCTCAATTTTTTAAGTGCTGAAACTATATTCTTGTTGACCGCCGCCACCGAGACCTCAAGGCTCTCGGCAGCCTCTTTGTAACTCATGCCCTCAGCATATATACGGTCTACGACATCTTTCTCCCGAGGCGTGAGAAGTCTAAATATAGCAGCTCTTACATCTTCATCCCGCCCATCGATATCGAAATCTTCCGGCGGAGAATCGAGCATTATCCTTTTGCGAATCTTTTCACGGATATCAAGCGAATTGATTCTGTTGAGGCAGGCATTGCGTACGGCTCTTACGAAAAAAGCAGCCGGCTTATCAATCCGTATATCCGATTCCCAAAGTTTGAGAAACACCTCCTGCACCACATCGCGGGCCTCATCCTCATCATGGAGCAGGCTCATAGCCAACCTCATCGAAGTCGCGAAGCATTGTTTATAGAGAGTCTCAAACTCGGTTGCGGAATATACCATTGCAAGTCATTTTATATATAAGACATCCAACCCACCGAAATCATTACCCCCAAGTTGAAATTTTTTGAAAAATTACTAATAAATCATTCATTGCTGACGAATAATATGCTTTCTAACATACCAATATATTTTGAAAACGTACGGCAATTATGTAAATTTGCAGAAACAGGATTATTAACGTAAGGTCTTGAATCATGATTAATTTTATAAAACACCTCTTGAGAAAGATCGAGAAATCAGTGGAAGAAAGCCGTCGCAGAGAAGCCGAGAAACAGCAAATGCTCCGCGATAATCTGGAGGCGTGGAATGAACTAAACAAAGACTTTATAGAAGAGAATAACCGAAGAATTGATAGGGAAATCGATGAAAAGTATGATTTTACCAAGGTGCCCGAACCCGATGCGTACAACTTTGACGGCAGTCCTTTAAAGCCTTAAATACGAGGCTGCCCGCCGAAAGGTATCAGCCTCCCAACAAATCACCGAATTCTTAACGAAAGGCCTTGAATCATGAAGAAATTAATAACATGGTCAGTATATATCTTATCCACATGCATTATCACGGCATTTTTATACAAGGTTGACCCTTCCTCTCCTTTTGAAGCGTTCTTTGCAGCTTGTTTCGTTTCCGTGGGTCCGGCTCTGATTGTTCTTTGTATCTATCAATTGAAATGGAGACACGACAATGGAGTGGATCTATTTGCAACTTTAGAAACGGATAAACGAAAGCTAAAAAAGCACATGCTTTTTATCATGCAATATCATGGCATTGAAGAGAACCTTAAAGAATTAAACGATATTTTCCGCAATTATCCCCAATGGGAGTTGCATAAATGGGAAGTGTTCCGCGCATGGTATAAGGCTCAAATCGACCACATGGTACTGCACCCTGACATATACGGGCTCTCTTTAAACGGTGAGCCCTACAAAAAAGAGAACGACCCACTCTATGATCCGTCAGCTCCGGATTGGGCTCTCTATGATCGAGATCACTACTATGATGACGACGATGATGATTTCGATGATGACGATGATGAAGACTATGGTAAAGAGGATAAAAAAAACAAATTCAGTGACGCATTTGCCATCGGAATGGGAATAGGAATTGTTAACAGCTTGACCGGCGGTTCAGTATTCGGAGGAGGAAGCGGAGGCAATTAAATATCCTTCGATAATTAAAACAGATACAGGAAATTTTGCTGCAAAGATATTCACTGCATTCGTATTAAAAGTATAGCAAATTTCAAAGCACTTCATGGCACACTACAAACAGAAATCCCTATAAGGTAACTCCTTACAGGGATTTCTCAATGATTTTGGCGGAGAGGACGAGAGCAAAGTATCATAAAAACAAGCGCGTAACACCTTGAAAATCAGTAATTGTAATATTCGATTTTGTGGCGTATATGTCCGAATTTTGTCCGATACAAATAGGCTGCCAGCGTAAAATCAGTTTTAATAATTATTTGCAAGCAAGGTATTTAATAACCGATTGCACGAAAACAACCTATTTATTACCGGGATTATTTTTTCGTTCTATCACTCATTAAAATCTCGATTGTCCGCTCTTTTTCCTTCAGTAGTTCCTTCAGGTGAGCCACCTCGCGGCGGAGCGCGTCGGATTCATCGGCGGCGAATCCGTCGAAGAAGATACCAGCCGACACGCCTAATTCTTTGGCGATTAGCTCTATTGTCGTCGAGTTGGTCGAACCGCGACGGATTGCACTCTGTATGGAGCTTTCGTCGCGGCCAATGCGTTGCGCTAACTCTCGAATAGTCATTTTCTTGCGCTCGCACAAATCTCTGATTAAAAGAAGATTAGCCATTGTGATTTAATATTTTACAATTTTTAACAGGAATTATTTACCTGACAAAAGGAATTTATTACTACATTTGCAGAGTAAAATTAACAAAAATATTTCAGTTCTACAAATGAAGAATCAAATTAAAGACCTTACGGACTCTAATATTTTGCGCGGTTGGCTGGATTCTCTTCCCCGCGCAGAGTACAACAAGCATAAAGCCGGTTTGGTTGTCGCTTGTGCCGAAAGCAGAAGCAAAATACTGAACTGGATATACGGGCGTTGCAAAGTGCCAAACTCGGCAAAGAAACTAATAAACGCCTATACCCTTCAGGTTTCAGGTAAAGAAATATTCACGATAGCCAAGCCGGAGGAATTGACCGAAGGCGTAAGCGGCCACGCCTCCGACACGGCTATTTAATAACCATATAAACCCGCTCGAAATATGAAAAAGATTATCACCTTCGGACAGCACTCCGCAGAACTCCATGCCGGCGAACATCGTGCCGCTCTCGTAATATCCGAAAAGTGCTTACCGGTTGGCCTCGCCGACGTGCTTAATGAAGCCGGCGACATACACGTCCACAACGTCCAGAAGAATGACGACGGTTTCGGTTGTATCGGTATCACCCACGACCTCTCCGTTTCCGACCTTATAGCCGAGGTTTGCGACGCTATTACTCGCGTGTACGACACTGATACGACCGTTTCAAATGCGCGACCCTAAAACGCTGTATGATTTACGCTATTATGCCCGTCGTCGTGGCTACCGTTTCAGTAAAACGGAGCGAGTAGTCACAACGCCGGAGGCGAATCGTTCCGCCCGTGTGGAGGAACGATTGAAGGCTTTCGGCTATGGGATTCAACTAAATTTATTCAGCGATGAAAAATAATACTGTGTGCGTCCTTCCCCCTCCTTCGGTTTATTTGTCACTTTGCAAAACCGTTACCCCTCAATCTCGAAAAATGGGGGGGGGTAGAAATCGCCCTAAAATTTTGTAATTATGTAATTTGTCACATGATATGGTAACACCTGAACAGTTATACGCCGCAACAGACGACGGCCTCCGTATCATTGCGCTGCATTACCCCGACGCTCCCGAAGCTGCAAGGACTAACAGGTCGTTCAAGGCAAGACCCGACGAGCGCACTCCGAGCGCAAGGGTCAAACTAATGAAAACCAAGGATGGGGCGCAAGTCTGGAAAATGACAGATTTCGGCGACGAAGGCAGAGCCGAAAACCCTATTTCCATACACATGAAGCAAACGGGGTTATCCTTCCGTGAAGCTATCCTCGACCTTTCGGCTATCTTCAATATTACCGATGAAATAAATCGTTCCGTCAACCGGCCGGATGTTCGCCGTCAACCGGCAACAGCAGAACAGGCGGATGGTTCATGGGATAAAGATATTAACCAAGAGTTTACGGCGAAGGAGTGCGAGATTATGGGGCCGCGTGTCACCCCTGACACTCTGAAGGCTCTCCACTGGTACCGGGCTAACCATGTCGTTACAGTCAGGAACCGCGAGGCTGTTTATAAATACTCAAACGAGAACTACCCGATTTTTATCCGCGAATGTTGGTTTACTGATTCCAAGGGTAATCGTGATTGCTTTTATAAGATTTACGAGCCTCTGAACCCGGAGAAACAGTGGCGTTTCCAATACCAGCCAGCCGGGAAGAAACCACAAAGCTACATTAACGGTTTGTTTGAGCTTGCCGCCGCATGGAGAGCGTACAACGATACCGAGGAAGCAAAGTGGACCGCCGACCCTGCAAACGAGCATAAGCCCTACCGAGAACAAAAATTACCCGAAGCGATCATTTGCTCCGGCGAACGCGACGCGGTTTGTGTCCGCTCTCTCGGTTACTACCCTTTGTGGTTCAATTCCGAAACTTATCAAGTAAGCCAAGAGGAGTGGAACCAGATAACGAAATATGTCGAAACCGTCTATAATATACCTGACATCGACGCAACCGGCCGCCTAAAAGGTACGGAACTCGCTTTACGCTTTATCGACATACACACCATTTGGCTACCCGAAAAACTGGCCTCATACCGCGACAATCGAGGGAAACCCCGTAAGGATTTCCGAGATTGGATGGAAATATGGAGCAGTAAGGGCGATTTTCGCGGCCTTCTTAACCTCGCTACACCCGCAAGGTTCTGGGTTGAATCATGGAACGAGAAAACCAAGAAGAAAAAATATTCGATAGACATTTCATGTCTGCACGAATTTTTAATGTTGAACGGATTCTACACCCTTCGCGACAAACACGCACCGGGTACGCAGTTCGTGAGGATTCAAGGCAACATCGTGAAACTTGTTACACCCAAGGAGATACGCGAATTTGTCCTAAACTGGGCGATAGACAGTAAACAAGAGCGAGAGCTGCGCAACCAGATATTACAGGATTCCAAGTTGTCGGCTCAATACCTCGAAGCCCTTCGAGAAATTGACCCGGATTTCACCAACTACACCGAGCGTTCACAGTTCTTTTATTTCCCGAAATTCACCGTCGAGGTTACAGGGCGCGAGATTATCAAGCACGACAACCGCGCCGCCTCTGCCGGTCGCTATGTATGGGAGGAGAATGTTATCAACCATAATATTAAATTCCTTCCTGATATGTTCACGATTACCCACCCCGAAGGGCAATACGAAAGCGAAGATTTCGACATCGAGGTGGCCGAAAATCAAACCTCGAATTATTTCAAATACCTGATTAACTCCTCCCGTATTTATTGGCGCAAGGAGTTGGAGGAGCAAGTTAACGCCATGTCACCGGAAGAAGGCGCGGCGTACCTCGCAGCTCATAAGTTTGACATCGCCGGCCCGGCATTGACCGCCGCAGAGATTCAGGAGCAAAAACAGTGTCTTATCAACAAGATTTTTACAATCGGGTTTATGATGCACCGTTACAAGTCAGAGTCGAGGGCATGGGCCCCGTTCGTCATGGATAACGTTGTCGGTGAGAACGACCAATGCAACGGACGTTCCGGCAAATCCTTCATGTTCCGCGCCCTCTCTAATTTCACACGCTGGCTGAAGCTGTCCGGGCGTAACCCTAAATTACTGGAGAATCAATTTGCTTTCGAGCAAGTAAGCAAACATCTCGGTATTGTTGTCGTTGACGATTGCGACGAATATTTACCGTTCAAACAGTTTTACGATAATATCACATCGGACATCACTATTAACACAAAGAACGTTTCAGCCTATACCCTGACATTTCAGGACGCGCCGAAATTCGCCTTTACTACGAACTACGTCCCGAAGGAGTTCGACGGTTCAAGCGTCGGCCGTATGCTGTTCGTTGTGTTCTCCGACTACTACCACCAACGTACAGAAGATAACGACTATCTCGAAACCCGTCAGATTCGCACGGACTTTAACAAAGACCTGTTCGGTAGCGCATACACCGAAGCCGAGTGGGAGGCGGATATAAATTTCGTACTCCAGTGCGTGAAATTTTATCTTTCCGTCGCTCCGTTGCAAGTCAAAATCGAGCCGCAGATGGGTAATATCATATTCCGTAAGTATCTCCGGGATATGTCCGACAATTTCCGCGAGTGGGCCGAAGGTTATTTCTCTGTTGATGAAAACGGGTGCGGTGATAATCTTAACCGCGAAATCGTGAGGGAAGATGCTTTCGAGGCTTACAAACGATTCTCCGGCGTGTCTAAAATCACCATGCAGAAATTTACAAAATCTCTGAAGGGATTCTGCTTTACGTGTGATTATATCGACTGCCTCAATCCTGAAGAACTACACAATTCAGGTTCGCGCATAATGCGCCGTATCGAGGACCCGATAACACACAAGAAGGTACAGAAAGAAATGATTTATCTCCGCACCAAGAAAGAGGCCGAGCGTCTGAAGAATCCCCCGCCGCCCCCTCCAACCCAGCAGGAAATGCCCTTCTAAACCGTTACAGTTATGAAAATAAGAATATTCGAGGCGTTTGCCGGTTACGGCAGTCAGTCGATAGCCCTCCAGCGTCTGAAGGAGGATTATCCCGGATTCGATTACGAGGTGGCTGGATTCTCCGAAATAGACCGTTTCGCGGTCCTGGCATACTACGCAGCTCGTGACGCCCGTTTGCAAGGGCATAGTATCGACCGTCTAAATCTGGAGAAATACGAGCCGTCGCCGGAACTCCTCGCCAAATACCCAAACTTTGGAGATATTACCAAGATAGAATGGGCAGAGGTGCCGGATTTCGATTTATTTACCTATTCGTTCCCGTGCCAAGACATAAGCACAGCAGGGAAACAAAGAGGTTTTGATGAAGGCAGCGGTTCGCGTTCCTCATTACTTTGGGAGTGTGCGAGAGCTATCGAGGTGAAACGTCCTAAATTCCTACTTATGGAGAATGTCAAGGCGTTGACCTTCAAGAAGCACAAAGATAATTTCAAACGCTGGCGCGACACACTCGAAGCCCTCGGATATTCCAATTACTGGGCTATTCTCAACGCGAAGAATTTCGGCGTTCCGCAGAATCGTGAGCGTGTTTTTATGGTAAGTATCTGGGGGGGGGCAAAGTTACGAATTTCCGCAGCCTTCCGAAACGCTGACGCGGAGGTTAATCCACGTTCTCGAAGAAAATGTGGCTGATTCATGGTATCTAAACGAAAAGCAATTACACATGATTATCAACCACAACGAACGCAAACAGTCTGAAGGGTGCGGATTCTCTACGAGTTTCAAGACGGCCGACGGTATTTCTTGCGCCGTTACTACGCTTTGCGGCAGTCGTCCGACTGATACCTACCTCGCCGAGCCTGTCGCGTGTGCCTATCGAGGGAGAAACCCGGACAACCCCGGCGACCGCCGTTCCGGGATTCCAACCGTTCAAAGGCTGGAGTTAGGCGGTCCGGTGTCGAATTGTATAACAACAGTTGACAAGGATAGCCTTCTCGCAGAACCGAAAGTATTAGGCTACACGCGCGACAACAAGGGCGTGGTGGTAGCCCGACACCTCAAAGACGTAGCCGGGACGGTATGCAGCTCAAACAGACGTTACACAGGCTCAACGGCTGAATTTATTGTTGAACCCACGGTTATACAGCTTCCGCACGGTTTCGCCCGTGGGAACGTCCTCGATATTGCCCCGGCTGTCACCGCCTCGGCTTATACCGATAACAATTTGATTTGCGTCGGCTACCTCATACGTAAATTCACACCGCGCGAACTGTTCCGCCTCATGGACTTGCCGGACATCTATATCGACGCGATTCAAGCCGCCGGATTATCAACGACCCAACAACGCAAACTCGCCGGCAATTCTATCGTTGTCGAACTCCTTTACCGCATTTTCAAAAACCTATTTATCCAATGACAACCGATATACTTAAAGAGCGTCAGTCGTGGACGCTTGCTCAAAAAGTCGACCACTCTCTCGCTACTATCGACGTATTTATTTCCCGTATGGGCGGTATTGACAAAGTGTATTGCTCATTTTCAGGCGGAAAGGATAGCACGGTTTTATTACACCTTTGCCGAGTTCTTTATCCTGACATTCTGGCGGTGTTTTGCTCTACCGGCAACGAATACCCCGAAATAATACAATTCGTCAGAGAACAAGCGAAGAAGGGCGCAAATATACAAGTCATACGGCCGGAGATTACACCGCGCCAAGTCTGGGCGAAATACGGCTTTCCTCTTGTCGGAAAAGAAACCGCACAAAAGGTTCACAAAGTAAGATTCAACCCGAACACCGCAACCGCGTCTATCATTATGGGAACCGGCTTTTTCTGTCTGGCTAAGAAATGGCGATACCTATTAACAGAACCTTACGAAACATCATCGCAGTGTTGCGATATACTGAAGAAACGCCCGTTTCATAGGTTCGAGAAGATAACCGGGCGTCGCCCAATCATTGGAGTAATGGCGGACGAAAGCGACCTACGAAAAGGCCAATATATCAAGGCTGGCGGTTGTAATGTGTTCGGAGAGAAAGCTGCTTCCCGACCGTTGTCAATATGGACGGAGGCAGACGTGTGGCAATATATCGAGGAGCAACGGCTGGATATTGCCGATATATACCACAAAGGCGCAGCGCGTACCGGCTGCATGGGTTGCGGATTCGGCGCACAGTTCGCAGACGACCGCCGTTTCTCTATTCTCCTCGATAATCACCCGAAGGCTTACGATATGGTAATGAACTACACGAACAACGGCGTAACCTTCCGCGAGGCTCTACGCAAAGCCCTCGCAGCAAATGGGCGATACTTGCCTGACGAGGAGCCGGAGAATCTATTTACCGCATTTTCAAAAAACAATTTAACCAATAAATTATGAAAGCAAAAGTAAAAGCAACAGGAGAAATAATCGAGGTTGAAAAAATCTCAAGAGGCATTTATGGCCGCGTTGGAATCGCTGAAATATACGAGCGCAGAAGCCTTGATTTTCGCGTAAAGAAATCCCAAGGTAAAGAACTCCGCACCGATGAACGCACACCACACGCATAAGGTATTTTATTTCGAGCCGGGAGCCGGGTCAACTCGTAACAAACGAGGCGGCCCGGCTCCTTCTTTTTACCTCCGGCCTCGTCCGGCTCCTTCCTTGCCTCCCCAATACCCCCTCCCTATTTTATTATAAATCTTTGTTACCTTGTAACAGAATGTTTGCAAAGAGTGTAACAAAGTAAAAATCAATAGAAAATAAAGAGGGGGAGGCCGTAACAAAAGCGGTAACAAAGGCTATAACAAAAAATTTTCGGTTTGTTACGGCTGTCAGCAGGGGTAAAGTGTGACAAAATGGCGAGGGCTGTCACAAATTGCGGTTTCGGTTTGTTTCGGTCTTACTTTGTTGACTTTCAAAAGGTTGGTAACGAATAACATTGTAACAAAAATTTCTAATGATTTTTGAACTTATAGGGTAAATAAATCAATACTAATGGAATATATTACCCGTATGTCGTGAAATTTATGTACCTTTGCGCTATAATAATCAATCCCCTCTCACATGATTACCGTTAAAATATCCGTGGAACAACACGTGGCCGAGTATATCCGAGGGAAATACTACGACCACGAAGCCGGAGCCGTCCGATTTCCGTCGGCTCTCGATATTTACATATTGATTTACGACCTACTGAAGAAACGCCCCGCGGGTTGCCCGGTAGATTCCGGCAATCTTGAATTTGCCTTACCTGAACGCCGCGAGGGTAAAGACCCGGAATATTACAACTACCTATCGGAGAGAGCGCAGAAGGTTCTCGGTGATAAATTGCGCCTGATGATGTGGGCGGAGCTGCACGACTTTATGGACGAGAACAAACATATAAACGGGGTTCAGTTCAAAGATTCCGTTTTCCTGTTCATGTCGAAATATGGAATCGAGGGAATCACCGAGGATGCCCTGTTGAAAAACTACCAGAGGTGGCGCGATAAGTTGCGCCGTAAGAAAAAACGCGGATATAATCGAAAATAAGTTCATTTTTATAGGGTATTATTTCCCCGACATTATGCTCCGTTTTGTCCTTTTTTTGCGGTATTTTTGTCGGAAAAGTGTCGGAAAAATGCCGAGTGATTGATTTACAACATTTTACAGCTCCAAAATATGACCCGTTCCACTGTTTCAAGTTGCCACAGCCTTAAAATTATTCCGCTTTCGCGTGTATCGAGGTTCGCCCGGATAAAATCGCGTGTCGTTATGCTTATTCTCGGAGGTGAGGACGACGCGGTGGCGGTGCCGGGCAGCGTCAAGGTATCGACGACCTCCGACAACGGTATAATAAAGAAAAAAATCACCTTTGAGCGTTCCGATGTTTCGGACAGCACCGCCGACGCTCTCGAAGGTTATAAGGTTTCGAGGCTGATAGCTACCTACGTCGATGAATCCGGCAAACGGAGGGTGGCCGGTTCTCCTGATTGGCCGCTCTCGCTTGATTACAGTATCGGCGACGGAGTTTTCTCCGTCACCCTTCAAGGCGAGGACACCGCGCCCGACGCTTTCCTTATGGATTAAAGTCCTTCCGCGCCCGCGCGATATGTAGTTATTTTGCTGCAAAAATAGCTACATGAATAAGCTACAACGATTTTTCTCCGACAACTGGACTATCCAGCGGCACGACCTCGAAAACACCGTGTCGCTCCTTTTGCCGTGCATACTCAACGGCAATATAGAAGCAGCCGTGGCGCAGCTCTCAAAAGCGAAATGCACCGTCAAGGCTACCGCCGCGCCTTATATGGCTAAATGGTACGAACTCGACGACATCACCCTCCCCGTTGATTCTATCGCAGTGATAACGCTAACCGGTACCCTCTATTCGTGGGAATCGGAATGGGTAATAAAGCAGATAGAGGCGGCGGAACTGAATCCGAATATTTGCGGCGTGGTGTTCGTTATCGACGGCCCCGGCGGCATGGTGTCGCACCTCGACATGGCAGCCGCAGCCGTAGAGAATTGCACCAAGCCAACCGCCACAGTAGTAACCGGCATTATGGCCTCCGCTCATTTCTGGTTAGGCACTGCAAGTGACCGCACTTTTATAGCCTCGCCACTTTGCGAGGTTGGTAGTGTGGGTATCGTCTGCACTCATACCAGTTTCAAAGAATTTTTCAGACAGAACGGAATCGACTACCGCGAAATTTACCCGGACACCGCCGACCTGAAAAATAAGGAATACCGCGCCATTGTTGACAACAACGATGAAACCCTTATAAAGCAGAAAGCCGAAAAGATTCACAAGGTATTTGCCGAAACCGTGGCGCGTAATCTCGGAATCACCTACGACCCTGAACTCCCTCTTTTCCGTGGCGAAATGTTCAGCGGTGACGAAGCAGTCGCCGCCGGATATATCGACCAGTTCGGCGGATTGAAAGACGCGGTTACGTGGGTACTTGCACAGGCAACGAGCCGGAAGGCAGAACAATTATACAAATAATTTTAACAACCAAACAGTTACAAACATGAATTTTGCGAATTTAATCCCCGCGATTCTCGGTATTCTCGGCCTTACCTCCTTCAGTAAGGTGGACGGCAAGGAGTGCCTTTCGGACGAGGAACGCGCAGCGTTGAAGGGCTACGGTTTTAGCGACCGTTTCCTCGACGACTTTAACGCCTTCCTTCAGAATCCCCCCACAGCCGCAACCGGCTCAACTCCCAATCAACAGATGGCAGCCGTCGCCGCTGTTCTCGGTCAGACTACCGAGCAGCTTCAGGCTAAAACCGCAGAACTCGACGCGCTCAAACAGAGCGTCGCCACCGACAAAGCAGCCCACGCCGCAGCCATTCAGGCGAAAGAGGCGGAAATCACCGCTCTGAACGCTAAGATTCAAACACTTTCAGCCCTCCCCGAAACCGACCCCGGCAAGGGTGCCGGTTCAGCCACCGCCACCGCTCCGGCCTTCAATCTCGCCGATGAACAGCAGCTCGGCGGACTCTCCGGCTCCTTCTTCAGCCTCGAACGCCCCTACAACCAGCGCGCCCGCGCCGCCCTTCTCGCCAACGAAGGCAAGATGCTGGCCGTCGCCGCTCCCTCGTCGGTCGATTACAAGGGCCTTCAGGACGACCTCGGCGCGTTCTACCGCACCAGTTGGACCGAACGCCTTCAGTCGTTCCTCGTCGAACTCCCCACAATTACCAAACTGTTCCCCACCGAAGCCGGACATCAGGACCTCGAAACCCTCGTTAATCTGTTCCTCGGTGAGTTCTCGCAGGCCGATACCTCCGATAAGAGCGAGTTCGACAAGGTTACAAAAGGTACTTACGAGTTCGGACACGAAACGCTCCGTATGTACGGCGTTATGTTCGTCCACAAGTTCCAGAGCCTGAAGCAGCTCGAAAAGAGTTGGATTGGCTACCTCAATCGCGAAGGCTCGAACCCCGTAAAACTTTCGTTTATCGAGTACCTCCTCGTTGAAACCGCGAAGGCCCTCCACAACGAACGCGAACTCCGCTACGTCAACGGTGTACGCAAAGAACCCGACCCCGACAAGCCCGGCCGAGCTATGGACGCGGCTGACGGCCTCTACGAATTTTTACGCAAGCGCGTGGACGGTCATGTCGATTTCACTCCCAACGGTGGCACAACCGGCAAAACCGTTTACCAGATTAAGCCGTTTGCGCTCCCCCGTATCACCCCCGGCAATATCGGCGAAGTGTTTTACCAAGGTACGAGCATGATTCCCTCCGTGTTCCGCGACACCGGCAAAATCGTGCTTTATATCCCCTCGTTCATGCTCCCGTGGTATCACAAGTACAACGAAACCCACTACGGCCAGAATCAGGACTACAAAGCCGGTATCAACTACGTTAAGGAGTTCCCCGGCGTAAGAATCGAAACGATTCCCAACGCCGACAACCACCATCGTATCTTCTGGACTATCGACGGCAATATACAGACCTTCTGCCAAATCTCCGGCGAAATGCTCCGTTTCCACCTCGAACAGCAGGACTGGACCGTTAAGGTGTGGAGCAACTGGAAAGAATCAATTCAGGCCACGGCCGTAGGTTACAAGTACACCAACCGCGCCGACATGGACGGTTCTCGTCAGCTCATCTGGTGCAACGACTACGACCTCCCCGAAACCTACTACGTCGAAGGCGACAAGGATAAAAATCCCGACGCGCTCCGCCACTCGTCTATCGTCACCGTCGCAAACTCGACCGCTTTCGAGATTACCGACATCACCAACGCCGAGGTCGGCAAGGTTATTGCCCTCAAATGTGGCGCGGACGGTGAAAACGGCGTAACTATCAAGAAGGCCGGCAAATTCGAGCTGCTGACCGAGGCATGGACACCGAAGAAAGGCGACGTTCTCCGCGTGATGAAACGCGCCGACGGCAAGTTCATCGAGGTAAGCCGCGCAACTGCCGCCGCTGATTCCTACCAGTTCCCCACCGATGAAACAACTCCCAGCGTTCAGGGCGCGACCGTGTTCATCACAGCAGCCAACACCAAGGCGACCGCAATCACCGACCTGACCGACGCAGTAGCCGGAGTGGTTTACACAATCCACGGAGCCGGAGCCGCCAACGCCTCGACCATTGCCAACGGTGAAAACTTTGTTCTCACCAAAGACATGACACTGAAGGCCGGCGCGTTTATCCAGCTCGTGAAAGCCGCCGACGGCAAGTTCTACGAGGTGGCCCGCGGCTGATACCCGCACACCGACAAACACGGAGGGCGACTGCATCCGCTCTTGCCCTCCGTATTATTCTCTAACTGTTATTATTTCAAGGATATGACATATATTAAAAAATCCGTACCACGCGCCGAGGGCAATCCCGGCACAGGTATTCAGCCGCGCGACCAGCTGACCCTTATCGACATCGACGACATCGCTTTCATGCCGTCACCCGACGACAAAGGAGTGGTTATCGCTGATAACATCGTAATGAAGCCCGGCCGTTACGGTTATAACATCTACATGACACAGGGAACAATCGAGGTAACGAGCGCAGCCGAAGGCGACACCGACAAAATCGGTTTCACCCCCTCGATTAAGTTCGAGCACCCCGGCAACGAGCAAGAGGTGCGCGAGTTCAAGGCCAACAGCATTAACCGCAAGTTCATTGTGGTTATACGCTATTGTTCCGGCAAGCCCGCCGACCTTATCGGTACAATCTGCAACCCGTGCAAGCTCACCCCCTCTTACACCGGTAACAACGAGAGCAACACCAACGAAATGACCTTCACCCAGATTTCAAAGGGTAGCGACATCTTTATTTATAAAGGTACTGTGACCCTCGAAGAACCCGTTTCAGTCGTTGAAACAGGGGTAAAGGTCGTTCCGTTCATTTCCGAAGGCCAGTACCAGCTCACCGCCGGTGCCGCCGTTATCGACGAAATCGAGGGTGGCGCACACGACGCAGTTATTACCCTCCTCGGCGCGGCTGAAGGTTCATCGCCTACCGTTTCCGGCACCGGCGGTAAAATCCTCCTCCGTGGTGGCAAGGTGTTCACCGCCTCCGAAGGCTCACAGCTAACCCTCCGCGCTTTCGACAGCGGCGACGGCGGTATTGTGTGGATTGAACAAAGCCGTTACGTCGCAGCCTGACACATATCACCTACCCGATACCACGCCCCGAAGGAATTACCGACCTCCGGGGCGTTTTGTGTCCTTCTGATTGGTAATTACCGGGCTTAATTTTGTAGCGTTAAATATAATAGCCTTATGACTACCGAGCAGAAAAAGGAAATTACCGCCTACCTTTGCGGCCCTCGTGACTATGCCGAAGGCGTGGCACTTTACCAGCGTTACGGCGTAAATTTGCGCCTTAAACGTCAGTTTGCGGTCGAAGATACCGCCGTTATTCGTGAAATTCTTTTCGATGAACTCCGAAAACTTGCCGGACTGTCCGAAATAGAGTTTAATTATCTCCCACGTCAAGCCGTCAAGCACATGCAAGGAACATCATCTTTGCCTGACTACAATGTTATTCACGGCCGCCCTTCTTTACGTTATAAAATGATGGCGAAAAACGATGATACGGCGTTAATGGAACTCGCCGATTCTTTCGGTGTTACCGTTGACGAACTTGTTAGCCCCGATTTTCAGGAACGAGTGTTGGCAATGGACGAAAACGCCGACCGTATCGACGAACTTACCGACGAACTGGAGGCCGCTCGTTCCAAGTATGCCGCAACCCCGGAGCCGGTTCGGAAAATGATACGTTTCCGCGAAAAATATCCCTTCCTCAATTCTACCGACTGCCCCGACGTGCTGAAGATACTCGTGGCCGATATGTTTACCGCATACGGAAACTACAAGGCTGCACACGCACGCCTTCAGGCACTCGGCGACGCAGATTCAGCCACCGCCGCCGCTGATTGCGAAACAGTAGTTACCGAGTATCTGAAAAACCGTGAAATCTGGGACGAACTCGAATATTACCGCGAAAACGGAGTGATTCTCGGGAAAGCTGCAAAGTTCCGCGAAATGGAAGCCGCCGAGGACTTGACAAAAATCTCCGATGTTGACCTTATGGGCCAACTCCGGAGCGCAGGGGTTCAGGAATCCAAGGCGAAAAAAGCGGTCGAGGAAGCAAAGGCAAAAAAACAGCCCAACGAAAAGGCCGAAGCCGCTTTCGTGAAATGGTCTAACCGTAAAAAGATACTGAAGGCGGAAATCGACCGCCGAAAAAAAAAGTAATTGAGGGTATCGAGAGCGCGGAACGGTCGAGAGCATATTTTACAAAATACCTCTCCCGTTCCGGCTGTCACCCGTGCGACCGCTCCGAGGCCGGGCATCAACTCTCTATCGTTAACAAGAAAATCGACGCGCTGAATGTATCGTTATCCCTCTTACAATCTTTCAACGACTGACCTCCGCGAGTTTCCCGGCGGTACGTTGTTCAACGGCGACTGCCTCGACGTTATAAAGACGCTCCCGGCGGCCTCTGTTGACTGTATTATTACCGACCCTCCTTATTTTTTAGGTATGACCCACAACGGGCAGAAGGGTAATTTCCGCGACTTGTCGATTTGCCGACCATTTTACCGTGATTTATTCCACGAGTACCGCCGAGTTGCCAAGCCCGAAGCCTGTATTTACTTTTTCTGTGACTGGCGCGGATATGCTTTTTATTACCCTCTGTTCGATGAAATCCTGAAGGCTCATAATATGCTCGTTTGGGATAAATTGAGCGGTCCCGGCAATCATTACGCATTTATCCACGAACTTGTGTTGTTTCATGCCGGCAAGGGCGTGAATATCGGCGGAACAAACATAATTTCCGACATAAAGAGTTTCACCTCCGGGGCAAAGAGTACCGACGGCGCGAAGGTTCACCCCACGCAAAAGCCGGTAGCCCTGATTCAAAAGTTTATCGAGGACGCGACCGAGCCGGGCGCGGTGATTCTCGACACTTTCGGCGGTTCCGGCTCTACCGCTGTGGCTGCTGTCCGCTCCGGCCGTCGCTTTATCCTCATGGAGCAAGACGAAGGATATTATCACACTGCTTGCAAACGCCTCGAAGATGAATACCGAGAATAACGACAAACCAACATTACCGGCCTTCCCTCTGACGAAAGCGGAGGAGGACGAGGTTATGAAACTGGCAGCCGTGGGATTTATGCCCCACGAAATCGCCGTATCTATGGAATGGACGCGAGAACGCCGCGCCGCCTTCTGTATTCTCGCAAATGTACCCGGCTCCGCAATCTCCGTACTGATTACCGCCGGACGTGCAACCGGACGCGCTCAACCCCAGATAAAACTGCAAGAAGCCGCAAAAGCCGGAAACATAGAGGCTATAAAGGCACTCCAGAACCTCCAGCGGACAAACCGATTTAATGAACTCGTTAACAATATGGACGATGACGAATTTACCCCGTAAACCCTCCCGAATTGATTTTGAGGCGTTGGATTCCCACCAGATTGAACGGATTCTTAAAACCGGCGACCTCGAAAGCCTGACACCGGCCGAACGCGAATATTTCAACCTTATGGAACTTGTTCGCGGCCTACGGGCGCGAATGATGATGCCCGGAGGCAATCGCATAGTTACCAAGGCCGGAATTATCAAGGTTCTGAAATCTGATGTTTACGGGCTGTCAGACTGGATGGCGCGGCGTGTCTATTCCGACGCGCTGAATTTCTTTTATTCCGTCGATGATGTCACTCCCCGCGCATGGCGCAACCTCTACGCCGAACGCCTCGATAATATGGCGAATTTGTCCGCGTCAATGGGTAAAATGAAAGAGGCCCGTAGCTTTATGGTTGAAGCTGCCAAATTGCGAGGCTGCTACGAGGACCAGGCCCCTGAAATTCCGCAGGAACTCCTCGACGCTGCTCCAACGGTTATTTATACCGCCGACCCCGAAAGTATGGGCGCACCGAAGGCCGACCGCAAGGAACTGGAGGCGTTTATCGATTCAATACCGGATATTCCCGAAATATCGTTACGCCGTGTCAAGGAGGATGCCGGTATTACCAAACGTAACCTATTAAGCCGCATGATTGAGGACGCTAAAGAGTTTGGCGATGAAGAATAAATTTAACGACCCTGATGTTCCGGTAAAATTTGGCTCTGACGCGCTGATTTTCTGCGACTGGATAGATACGACAAATTTCGTATCTATCGGCGGCCGTGGTGTGGCAAAGAGTACCGTTATTCTGGCGCGACGCTCTGAACGCTGTGTGCGCCTCATGCCGGGCGCACCCGTCGCAATCGTCGCGAATACCTATTCTAACCTCGTCGATAATATCATGCCCGCCGTGCAAAACGGTTGGAAACTTAACGGGCTGATAGAAGGCGTTCACTATATCAAGGGTAAGAAGCCCCCGGAGGAGTGGCGGCGACGCTGCTCCGTTATTGTCGATGATTACCGGCACGTTTATAGCTTTTGGAATGGCTCGGTTATATTCCTCGGCTCTCTCGATAACCCCTCGTTACTTGCCGGTAAATCCGTGGCCCACCTTCTGTTTGATGAAGCAAAATACGCCTCTGATACAAGGGCGGCCCGTGTTCTGCCTATCCTACGCGGCGACGCTATCACCTACGGACGCTGCCACCTCTACGGCGGTGTTACCATTACCACCGATATGCCCGACGTTACCGAAGGCGAATATGATTGGTTTTTCCGCTATGCCTCCGAAATGAATCCGGAACGCATTATAAAGATTATGCAAGCCGCCGGGGAACTCAACCGCCTACGGATAAAACAGGAGCGCGAGAACCGCGCCCCTCGTCCTGATGAACGCAAGATCGCGAGGATAGAAAAGAAAATCGACTATTATACCGAAGGCCTTCTGAAGCTGCGCAAGGGGCAAACCTTCTTTATGAATATTTCAAGTTTCGTAAATATCGACATTCTTACGGTCGATTATGCGAAACGCCTCTATAATGGTGCGTTGGAGCTGCACGAGTTTCTTAAATCCGTGTTAGGTATGCGCCCCGGCGTTCGCAAGGACGCGAGGTTTTACGTCCTGTTTGGCGATAAACACAAGTACACCGACGGAACTTATTCAGGTGAAGCCGCGTTCACTTGGAACGAACTCCGTTACCTCGACCCCTCCCGACCTCTCGACGGCGGTATGGACTTCGGTAATATGCTTTCTTTGGTTATCGGACAGGAGGACGGTAAATATTACCGTGTGCATAAAAATTTCTACGAGATACCCGACGGCTGGTTTCGTGAACTGGCCGACCAATTCCTCGACTTTTTCGCTGATTACCCTACAAAGGTGCTGAACCTCTATTACGACCGTTCAGGTAATAACCTCCAGCGTCAGGGCGTTGACTATGCCCGGCAAATAAAAGAGGCTATCGAGAAGGACGGCGACGGGCGGCGTACCGGCTGGACTGTTAACCTTAAATCAAGGAAACAGGCCAACCTTCCACAGAACGCCGAATATAATTTCATGCACGAACTTATGCGCGGTGAGAATAAAAAATTACCGCTCCTTCTGGTTGATGTGCTGAACTGTTCCGAAATGGTATCAAGTATTGAGGGAGCAAAAGCCGAGATAAAGTACCGGGGCAGTGTCAAGGTAGTGGCGAAGGTGAAGAAAACCGAGAAGCTGGAGGCGAAGAAATTGCCGAGGTTATCGACCAATTTTTCCGACGCTTTCAAGTACCTGATGATGCGCCGCCGTTGGTTGACAGCAACACGAGCCGCCGCCGATTCCAACACAGGAGCCGACGCAATGGCAGCGCAGTGGGTAGCCGACAAGTTCGACGGCTGACCGACCTACATACCGACTATTATCCGACCATGTTACCGCCCGACGACAGCACAGCCGCCGGGCGGTGTTGTGTGCGCCCTCTCATAACGCCGTAACGATTCAAAACCTCACATTTCACCCCCGGTAAGGGGTGGTAATTACTTTCGACCGTCAGAGCGGGCCGCCCTACGGAGCGCGTCAAAAATTGCGTTTTTCATTTCGGTCGCATTTAGTTGCTTGATATAGTGATGTTTGGCGAAAAGTAGAGCAAAATTTTACGCTAAAAACCGCATTTTTTGTGTTGCAATCTCCAATTTTACACCCTATTACCGTGAAAAATACGTAAATTTGTGCTGTCAAACTCCCGAAAACCGGCGGAAGATATTCAAAATCTTACGCCATTATGTCTGAAGAAAATAAAGCCGGTGAGCCTCAAACCAAGTTCACCGATTTACTGAAATTACTTGCTTTGGCTACCGGAGTAGCCGGAGCGTTGTTAGGGCTGAAAGTCATGGCCGATTCATCATTTGAAAATGTTATCGGCTGGCTATACGTTGTCGGCGGATTAAGTTCCGCCGCCCTTTGGTGGAGTTTGGCGATTATTGTCGCCGCTGCCCAGCGATACCTCGAAAAGAATCGCGAATAATCCCCGACATTCTACACCTTATAATGCGCCGGAGCCTACGGGTTGCGGCGTTGTTATGTTAAGATATTTTTCTTTTCGTTAATAACAATTATTAACGCTTTTTTTTTTTTGTTCACATTATTCTGCCGAAATTTGCGGTGTCAAACTCCCGAGGGTTATCCTCGAAAGCCGGGAACGGCTCGAAATATTCACGGGCTTTTTTTATGCCCAAGACATACGGTAATAGGCGACAGCCTCCCACACCTAAAGTTTAATCGGCTTTCGTCGGTTTCCTCGGTGAGTTTGACGACAAGGGAAGGCTGTCGTCTTTTTTTGTGCCTAAACAACATCGTCAAACTCAAAACAACAAACTCACCGAGAAATGAAAACAGTTACAGCGTTACCGGCTCCGGCTTTATCATACAAGCCAAGAGTGAAAAAACTCCTTATTAAAGGAATTATTTACCTTACATCAGAAAAATTGTTTACCTTTGCAAGCGTAATCGCCGCGCTATGGTCGTGGTGGGGCGTATGCACCGACGACACTCACACAATCGCCTACGGTGCTATGGTATGGCTTGCAGCCTTTACCCCGTGGGCGTGGCGACAGACAGCCCGCGACCTCCGTCAAGACCGCCTCGGCCTGAAGCAATGGTAAACCAACAATCACAACAAAAATTACCGATATGGAAAATAATATCAACCTCACCCCCGACGCTGTAAAAGCAATCCAAGCACTCCAACACCCCTGCGGAACTTACCAGTTCTACCGCCTACACCTCGACCGCCTGTTTAACTACATACTCAACAACTCCGACGAAATCGGTATGAGTGACAACGAGGCAATGCACACGCTCCGCGCCCTGAACGCCCTCCGCTCCGATATTGCCGACATCGCCGGCCCTCCGACACCGCTCAACGAACCCGTCGACCCCTTCGACAGTTTCACCCTCACCGCCGCTCCGGACGAACTCGACGAGGGAGCGGAAGCAATAAAAGACCTTAACAACGCGCTCGACAGAGTGCGGCAAGCAAATTATATTCTCATCGAGGCCGCCGAACACGCAGAAAGAGCAGGTAAAGCCGATGCAATCACAGCGCGAATGGGTTCCATTCAAGCTCATCTTGCTGATGCCGCCTTCTCCATAGACGACGCGGCGAAGTGCTACCAAGCGATATTGCAGGAAGGCAAAACAGTTACAACACCCGCAACGGACAGCCAAACAGCAGATACAGCCGAATAAGATACAACCCCCAAGGTAAAAGATTGATTTAGGTTTACCACATAAGCAAACACTATCCCAACCCAAGAAAGGAACGTCCGTTGTGAAACGGGCGTTTTTTGTTGCTTTCGGGCGTGTCCTTCGTTACGCGCGATATATATAAGACCTTTGCAGCATAATAATACGAATCACAATGAAACACTTAAAACAAGAGTTCGACAAATTGACCTTCAAGGAGGTTATAATCTACATTTTGGCAATCGTGGTAATGATTGCCGGCCTCTCCCTTCTGTTTATCGGTTTATTCATACCGCCGGAGGGTGAAATCCATAGTTCAGTATTAACAGCGTTCGGAACGGTATGTATTTTCGTCGCCTCCCTTCTGGGTATCTCTATCCACTACGCTAACGAACTCGACAAGTTCAAAGCCAATGTTCAGGAACGCCTCGACGAAATCACTCAACCCCAAGAATCAACATTATGAAACATGGAAATAAAATTTTTTGCAACCCTCGCCGTTTGTTTTTCCTTATGGCTCTGGTTCTTGTCGGCTCTGCCTTCAATAGCTGTAAAAGTTCTCGAAATATGGTTGAAGAAACCCGAACCGAATTTCATTACTTTGGGCGAGATAGTACCCGGGTCGATTCGGTGCTCATCGGAGGAAACGAGCGAACCAGCGAGAGCGACACAACAAGCGTTTCAACGGGTGCAACTGGAACTGTCGAGATTAAACGCGATTCAGTCGGACGACCTATTAAAATTATTTGGACGCGTTCGGCGATTGTTTCGACCCTCTCGAAAAGAGATAAGGAGGCGCAAAAATGGTTTTATGGCCTCAATGCAACGCGACACTCCGAGAGTTCCGGCGCGGTGGATTCCGTCAACGAGAAAACGGAAGAAACTACGGAGGAAATTAACACCGCAATATCTTTAGAGAACATCATCGGCCCCGGATTGCTGGGCCTTGTTCTCCTTTACCTGATATATGTATTTTTCGCCGACATAGTATGGCCGTGGATAAAACAGAAGCGCAGCCGATAGACCTTTACGACGCTATCGAGCAGATGAAGCGGATAAGCCTCGCCGGTGGTACGTTCTCGCTCACCTTCCGCAAATGGAACAGGCAGACGCGCAACGGCGGCGACGTGGTTAAAATCAACGCGGCACGAATCCGCCCAAAGACAAAAGACGACAAAATTTCAGACGCAAGTTATAAACTATTTTTCACCGATACGGAAACAGGCCTCGCCCGTAATTGCTGGCAGGTTTTAATTACCGAGTTCAACGGTCGCCGAACGGTGTTAAACTAACACTTTAAGCAAGATGATACGCAGAAGCGGAAATTTCGGTTTCGTAGATAATGGAGCCGGTGAAATATACACCTTCAGCATGAACGCCAAGGGTCGCGGATTCACACCCTCGACCTTCATGTTACGCGTCGGCTCTATCGCCTCGTTTGGTTATAAATACATGAACGTGAACGGTACGCCGATAATACCGTTTGGACGCGATAACGACCTTCCTAACCGTGTGTGTATGTTGCTCGAAAAGTTCTACGCCGGTGAAGGTATCATGGGCAAGAAGGCTGGCCTCCAGTGGGGCGAAGGTCCGAGGCTCTACCGCGACGCTGTGGACGCGAACAATATCTTTTACCGGGCGTGGACTGTTGACGACCAGATTACCGCCGACCTGAAGGCTACCGACTACCTCACACAAATGCACCGTTGTCTGATAGACCTCTGTCATTTGGAGGGGTTCTGGGTTAAATTCACACGTTCACGCGGGGCGCGTATCGGCTCCGGGCGTATTGCGAGGGTCGAACACGTTCCGGCCGGAAAGGTGCGTTTCGTATGGCCCGGAGAAAACAAGCTGCCTACACAAGCGATGGTGGCAGATTGGCCGCTGGCCGACCCTCGTACCTCACACGTTTACCCTCTGTTTGACCCCTCCGACCCTCTGAAATATCCCGTTTCGCTGGCATATTACAACATTTACAGTTACAACCACGACCATTACAGCGTACCGCGTTTTATCGGTGCGTTCGATTGGCTGGAGCTGGCCGGAACACTCGCGCCACTCCTCGCAGCTTACAACGAGAACGCCTCGGCTATCTCGAAACATATCGAATCGCCCCAATCATATTGGGACCGCGCCGAAGAGCAGATAAAAATGGCCTGTCAGCAAAGGGGCATACCCTATAAAAAGGAAATGTTAGAGGAGTTCAAGGACGCAGCGATGGAGAAATTTGCCGCCTCGATGTCCGGCAAGGAGAACGCGGGCAAGTTCCTGCATACCTCGCAGTTCTGGAACGAGGAGGCTAACAATTTCGAGGGGTGGAAGATTACCGCTATCGACAACAAGGTTAAAGAGTACATCGAAGCAATGGTGGCAATATGCAAAAAGTCAGAGGCCGCCGCGACCTCCGGTTTTGGCCTCGACCCCTCGCTCTCTAATTTGATACTTGATACAAAACTCGGTTCAGGCTCCGAAAAACTCTACGCCCTGAAGGTGTATAACGCCACAGAAACCGCCGTGCCTGATATGGTGCTATGTAAACCGTTCCAACAGTTCATCGACACCAACCACCCCGGCACAGATATACGAATCGGCCTATATCGTACCGTTGTAGAGGCCGAAAAGAATGTCAACCCCGAAAACAGAGTGAAAGCAAATGCGTGATTTATTCGCCACCCCGGAGCAGCAGCCGGAGAACAAAGGCAAAGGCAAGGACGAGGCCAAGGAACGCGCCGAGGATAGGAACACCGGGAAAGAAACGAGGGTGTTCCGCTCGATGTCGCGCAACTTTGAACGCCGCGTAAAATCCGAGCTTTTTCTCGAAAATGTCCTACCGTGGCACTTTTCACCGGGCGAGGCGTATCACTGTTTTTCTTTCGGCGATGTTGACGCGCTGACCTATCTCCGGGCAATTCTCAAACAGCAACCGCTGGAGTACGTTTGTTTATCCACCTTCTCTATGGCGTTGACCGACGCGGAAACGCTTTTGAAATGGCAGCGCGGCGGATTGATTGGACGGCTCGACCTCTATCTCGGTGAAATATTCGATTCCAAGTTTGCCGAGGTTTACAACACTTTGCGCGAGGCCGTCGCGCTCATGGGCGGCCGCGTTGCCGTGTTTCGGAATCACTCTAAAGTTATGGCCGGTTTCGGTGAACGCTTTGATTTTGCGGTCGAAGGTTCGGCAAACCTTAACAGTAATCCGCGTTGTGAGCAGACGGTTATAACAGTCGATGAAGGCGTGGCAAGGTTCTACAAAGAAGAAATTTTCGACAAAATCCGTTCGTTTAACAATGATTTTGCCGATTGGAAACCCTATAAACTGAAACGCGATGAAACTATTTGACCGCGACGGAAACGGCAGCGAGGAAATTACCGCAGCCGTCGGAATAATCTCTAACGGTATCACTTTCGACAAGTGGCGGCCCCTGATTCCGTTCGGAATCCGTGATGTCGTCGCAATCGTGGGCCGTGAACCGGTCGAGGCTCTGGCCGACTATTACGAAAACGGAGAAAGCGACGACGCGGCTATGGCTGACGTTCTGGCTTATCTACAACAGGCGGTGGCCTTCTTTACATGGCTGAAGATAATCCCGACCCTCGACGCACAGCACGGAGATACGGGAAGGGCGAAAAGCCTCGGAGAGAACGAAAAAGGGTTAACAGCCCTTCAGGAGTTCAAGGACGAGGAAAATATTTTACGTCTGGCCTACGAGGCTACCGACGCACTTGTCGAAGCCTTAGACCGCGAGGCGTTCCCGTTCTGGATTGAATCGCCCAAGTACCGCCAGCGCGAAGGGTTGTTAATACGCAGTAAGGAGGAGTTCGATAATTACTACATTATCGGTTCTCATCGCCTTTTCGTTACCCTCACTCCTATTATCCGCGAGGTTCAGGGCGCAACCGTCGCCCCAGTACTCGGCAAGTATCTCGCTCCGATTCTTTCGGGTGAGGATTCCGATACCTTCACGCTAATGAAGGCGACAGCAGCCCGCGCCGTGGCTTTGCTAACCATGCAGAAGGCGGTGGAACGCCTTCCGGTCGAGGTTATCCCGGAGGGTATCGTACAGGTTCAGCAGTCGCAGCCGGTGAAATCAAGGTTACGCGCCGAGCAATCGGCCCGCGCCTCGGTTGCCGCCTCTCTGGGTGCTGACGCTACCCGCGCACTCGAATACCTTCAGCAACTCGTGGCGCAGCTCGACGCAGACGGCGAGGAGGTAGATACATCAATTACCGGGCCTATCGTCCACAGTAAAGGAATGTCGTTTTAATGGAAACAATCACCACACGAGGCCGCTCCGTCAAAATTCCGACCCATGTCAGCGAATTGACCCCGGCGCAATACGAATATTACGTTTTTCTCGCCTATGCTCTGGGCGCGGGTGTGATTGACGGCGATTATTTCCGTGTTCGCTGGCTCTCCTTCCTGATTGGCCTCGGCAAAGCGGATTACACGTTGTTGAAGGCGCAACACGTCGAGGAACTGAAAGCACAGACCGGAGCGATTGAAGGTTTTTTCGTGACAGAAGGAAACCGCGTTCATCTCGATTTCAATACGCCCGTTAACCTCCTGCCTTCATACGGAGGCTATCAAGGCCCCGGCGATTGGCTGGAGGGTGTGACATACGGCGAGTTTGTGGAGTGCCTTACCATAGCCGAGAATCTTCACCAAATGGACGAGCAAGAGGTGGCTGAAGGTTACGCCCATATTGCCCGGCGGCTCTACCATATTCCCGACGGAGAGAAAGTGCCCGACCTTCTGGCGTTCCATGCCCCGACGCTCCTCGCCTCCGTCTGGAAGGCAATCCTTGCCGGCCCCGTGGAAATCAACGGAAAGAAAATTGATTTACGGATTATCTTCCGCAGTTCCGGCGGAGGAAAGAAGCCGGACGACAAGACCGGATGGACCGGTATAACCTTCGAGGTCGCTACCGCCGGACTGTTCGGGAACGTGGCGGAGGTGGAGCGCACCGATATGTGGGCCGTCCTCATTTACCTGTATAAATGCAAGTTTGAATATCTCAACGAGAAACGTAACACCCCAAATAAATAAATCATCATGCAACTTTCAACCGCAATCAAGAAAAAAATTAAGGCGTGGGAAGGCTGTCGGCTTACTGCCTACCGTTGCCCTGCCGGAGTTCTCACAATCGGCTACGGACACACCGGGCGCGATGTCACCCCCGGCAAGAAAATCACACAAGCGGAGGCTGACGCGCTTTTCGATACCGATATTACCAAGTTTGCCGCCACAGTCGCGCCGACATTTGCCGGGGTTCAGCTCAACGGCGACCAGTTCGACGCGCTTGTTTCGCTGTCCTACAATATCGGTTCGCTCACCGTCAAGGCCCCGACGCTTGTCCGCAAGGTTAAGGCCGACCCCAACGACCCCACTATCCGCGCCGAGTTCATGAAACACGTTAACGCAAGGGTTAACGGTGTACTGAAGCCCCTCCCCGGACTGATGAAACGCCGAGCAGCCGAAGCCGACCACTATTTCGGGAAGATATGATAAATCTCTTACAGTACCGCGAATATTGGGAAGGAGTAGGCCGCCGCGTCGATTCAATAACCGAGGTTCTGCCTGTCACCATAGACGAGCAGATGGGTAAGAAAATTCAGTCGTTACCGGCGAACTCTGTAAATCTTTTCGTTTTTCCTCCTTTGGCTGAATCCGGCGCGAAGAATGTCGATAATTTCAAGGAGGTTAACAAATGCGTGGTTTTCGTTATGGCGAAATATGACCCACAACGCCGCAGCTCTTTCGACGTGCTGGAGCAGACACAGCCGATTATCGACGAGGTAAAAAGTATATTGCTCAACGACCAGAGAACCGGATGCCCGGTTATGCGTGTCGAGGTTGACAGTATCGACACCGCTCCGGAAACGGAACTTTACGGACGCTTTGCCGGTTGGTCGATAGCCTTCAACGTAACATCTTACTGATATGGACGACCCCGACAAGATAGCAAAGTATTTCACCGAGTACGTTAACCGAGGATTCCGTCGGATATTCGAGGAGCAGCGACGTATCGCCGCCGCCAAGATATACGGGAAACAAGCCTACCGCACCGACGGAACACCCCGGAGCCGTTCGGGGCGGCTGCAACAGGCGTTAGCCTCGCCGACCTTCTCGATAACCGGCTCCGGCTCCGGCATATCGACAAAAGCGCAGTACCCGACATACCTCCGATTCCTCGACATGAAGCGGCTCGGTAATTACCGAATCTATAACCGCCCGGTCTGGGGTATTCTCTACAAAGAAACATTCAACGACATACGGTTTGAGTTCTCGGCGTGGTTGCGCAAGAATTTGGCCGATTCTATCCGCGAGAGTTATCAACAGTCATAACAAGTTATCAACAATGAAGAAAGTAAAAATTATTGTGGGCGCAATCCTTCGAGGTGCGCTCCTCGTTGCCCCCGGTGTCGCTTTCGGCTGGTGGGCATGGAACAAAGCAATGGCGTTAATCGCTATCCTCGCAGCCGTCGGTGTCGAAACCCTGTTCCTGTTCGTGTTCTCGTTCATCACCGTGGCGGTCCAGGCCCGCCGCGACCTCCGACGTAAGAAGGCGGAGGAAGCAGAGGCGGACGAGAAAAACGACACCGCAGCACAGTAAACCAATTTTCACTAACTTAAATTTTTGCATTATGTCAGTATGTAAAGACCGTAAGGGGCAGGATAAACTCCTGCACATTTTTGTGGTGTTCTGTATCGCCGCACTCATCGGCGCACTCATCGCCCACATTCCGCCACATAAGGAGTGGGTGACCGCGCTTGTCGCTTTTACCGTAGCCCTCGCCGTCGGTATCTGGAAAGAGTTCCGCGACCGTCGCCAGAAGGGAAACCACTTTTGTGTCTGGGACATCGTGGCCGACATCATCGGCGCGGTTCTCGGTAGTGGTGTCGCATGGCTTGCGGCTCATTTCATCACGCGCACCCTCTAAAGGGTGAACCCTTCCAACTCGTTGCGCACCTCGCCCGAAATCGTGGCGGGGTGTTTTATGTTTTATAACATATACTTTTTTTATTTGAATATATCGCCTAAATCAAATAATTTGCTTAACTTTGTGGAAACGAAAATAATATACAGTTATGGGCGGTATAGGCAGCGGCGGAGCGCGAGAAGGCGCAGGGCGTAAAACAGTAGACGGAGAGCCGAGGACTAAAATCTCGGTCACTTTGCCTACATGGTTGTTAAACCTCATACGCGACGAGGCAGACCGCCGGAAGGTTTCGACCTCTCAACTCATTACCGAATTTTTAACGAAAGGGCTTGAACGATGAAGAACAGAATAATAAATATACTGGCATGGATAACGATAATTCTCGTTGTCACTGGCTGGGCTTATCTGTTGGAATCATTAAGCCCCGGAACCCCGATTCAGGCGTTTTTTACATCACTGTTATTACTTTCGCCGTTTACGATTCTGTTAGCCGTCGCCGTGGTGGTGATAATCAGACGTGCCAAGAATGGCGACCCGTTATGGATATGGCAAGAAGAAAAGCCACGAAAACTACCGTTATGGTATAGGATATTATCGAAGATTTTCCGTTAATTAGGTGTCCTTCATAGACTAACCCGAAGGGGGTAATTTTGCCGCAAACAAGATTACCCCCTTTGTCATGGCGAAATTAAATAACGATAAAATCGCGGTCGAACTCGACCTTAAAGCACAGAAGGCACAAGAGGAAATTCACCGACTTACCAAGGCGACCGACGCGCTACGGAAGCAGAACGCGGAACACCGTAAGGAGATTTCGCGCCTTGCCGCTACCGAAGGCGACCACTCGGCGGAAATAAAACGCCTGAACGAAACGATTCAGGCTAACACGCGCGAGATTGAGGCCAACAAGCGGGCTATGGAAACCGAGCGTCAAAAAATCGACATTTCCAGAATGTCGGCGGCGCAGCTCGGTAAGGAACTGAAGAACCTTAAACGCGAACTTAACAACACATCAAAAGCCACCAACCCGAAAAGATACAGAGAGTTGGAGGACCAGATACGGCGCACCGAGAAGGCTCTCGCAGAGGCGCAGCGTTCGACACGCGGTTTTCTGGCCTCGCTCTTGTCGCTCGATAAGATAGCCACCTCGATAAAGGGCTTTTTCATGGGTCTGGGTATGGTGATAATGACGCAAGTTATCGGGGCGTTCAAGCAACTGACAAACATTATTCAGGATTTTGAACGGGCTAACTCAAAACTTGCCTCCGTACTGGGTACGACTATCGACGGAGTTTCACGCCTTACCGACCAAGCGAAATACTTAGGACGCACCACAACCGCCACCGCCTCGCAAGTTACCGGCCTTCAGACCGAACTCGCAAAACTCGGGTTCACGCAGGACGTTATCGAGAAACTGACACCCTCGGTTCTGAAATTCGCGAAGGCAGTCGATACCGACCTATCGAGCGCGGCAGCGTTCGCCGGTGCCGCCATGCGTATGTTTAACAAGGACGCAGACCAAGCCGAAGCGGTGATGGCCTCCTTTGCCGTTGCCACAACTAAAAGCGCACTTGATTTTCACAAGCTGGAGGCCTCGCTGTCAACTGTTGGCCCGGTAGCCAATGCGTTCGGGTTCTCCCTCGAAGAAACGACCGCACTCCTCGGCCAACTCTCAAACGCCGGATTCGACGCAAGCAGCGCAGCCACCGCAACCCGTAATATCCTCCTGAATCTGGCAGACGCTAACGGCGACCTCGCGAAAGCCCTCGGTGGCCCGGTGACTAACCTCGACGAACTGGTTAACGGCCTGAATAAACTTAACGCGGAAGGTGTGGACCTCGCGAAAGCCCTCGAACTTACCGACAAGAGAAGCGTGGCCGCGTTCTCGACTTTCCTTAACGGTTCTGATTCAATTCTCGCGCTCCGTGATTCGATAACCGATTGTACCGGTGATTTCCAACAAATGGCCGCGACAATGGCCGACAACGCAGCCGGTTCGTTCGCCGGATTCCAGTCGGCGGTGGAGGGTTTAATTTTGAAATTCTTTGCTTTCCGCGAAGCCCTGAAAACTCTCTACGAGTGGGGTACGGCTGTTGTTAACTGGTTAGGTACGTTTATCGACGCACTGACACCCGTCGGAACGGCGATTGGTTTTGTCGTTAAAACAGTGGGCGGATTGATTTCCGTACTCGGTTCGGTGATTGGTTGGTTTACAAATCTATTCACACAAACAAAATTAGGAATCGCGGTTATTAACGCACTGGTAGCTGCTTTCGTGGTGTATAAACTTTCGGTAATCGCCACCTCCGCAGCCGTAAAAAGGTTTATCACCGATATTGTAGCGAAAAAGGTAGCGATGATTTCCGAAATATCCGTTACCAAACTCGCAACCGCAGCCACCCACGCCTTCAATACCGCATTAAAATCGAATCCTATCGGTTTGGTTTTGACAGGTATCGCGTTACTTGTTACGGGTATCATGTCATTTATTGACGCGTCAAAGAAGGCTACGACTGAAACCTCGTATCTTACCGAGGCTACAAATAAGTATCGGGAAGCCGTGACGAAGGCTAACGCGCAAGCGCAAATGGAGCGCGACCGCCTTATGGAGTTGCGGCGTGTCGCTATGGACGAACTCGAAACGAAGGAACACCGTATAAAGGCAATAAATGAACTGAATCGAATAATTCCGGGCTACAAGGCTCAACTTGATTCGGAAACCGGGGCTTATCGAGAGAATAAAAAAGCCCTCGATGATTATATCTTGTCACTTGAAAAGAAATTAAGAATCGAAGCCGCAAAAGGCCAATACCAAGAGTTGTTAAAAGCCGACGCAGACGCACAGCAAGAAGCCTACGAAAAGTGGAAACAGCAACGTATGCGCCTCGCAATGTTGCAAGCCGGTAAAGAAAAACGAGACAAGGAGTTAATGAGGTCGAACGACCCTTACGGCATATTAAGGAGCGAAAATGCCGAAATGCTGAAACTGCAACAAGAATTATCCGGCTCGTTTACTGACTGGTATAAACAGCAACGTACCGAACAAACTCGCGCTCTTGAAGAATTTCAGGAATATCTTCACGAAATTAGTCTTACTTTCGACGACCTCGCCGACCCTGAACCGGAGGTGGACCCGTTCAAACCCCTGAACGATTCAGCAAAGGAAGCCGTTACCAGAATTAAAGAAATTAACGCAGAGTTAAAACGACTCCGAAAAATTGACCCGGAGAGTGATGAAGAACTCGACCGTATTCAGAAACGTATCAAACTCCTTCAGGAAGAAAAAAAGGAACTCCTCGGGAAAAATAAGATAAAGAGGGAGCCGGGTACTTACGGCGCGGATTCTCTCGACGAGGTTACAAATCCTATTTCCGACGCTCATCAACGCCGACTACTGGAAATAAATAAACAAAATCTTACTCAATCGGAGCAGACGATCGCGAAGAGCCGGGAGTTAATTCGGTATGGCCGTGAACTATCGGCAGCCCTCGAAACACTCCGAAAAAAAACAGACAGCACGCACACGAAAACCCTCGACGCTATTAACGCCGCCCAGACCCAAATCGAACAACAGACGGCGGCAGCTCAAAAGGAAATAAATAAAGCAATCATAAAGCAAAATGATGAATATTATAAAAATCGACTGACCGCAGTAAAACGATTCTACTCGGAACAGGAGTTTATAATAAAAGAATCACAGGCAAAAGGCGAAATCTCACAAGAGGCCGCAAGTTTATACAGCCTTAATTTGCAGCGTCAGAGCCACGCCGACCAACTCGCCGAAATGCAACGGTATTACGACGAGTTGGAGGACGATTATAGCATGGACGCGGAAACGTGGCAGCGTACCCGTGAACAGTTGGAGGCAAAGATGCGCGAAATGAATAGCAATTTACTCACTGATACGGGTAAACTTGTCGAGCAAATCCGCCAACTCTCTACCGATACCACCAGCGCAGAAGGGATAAAAAACGCCTTCGACCTTCAGCGTCAAGGTATCGAACAGACATACGCCGCAGCGGTGAAAGTTGTCGGAGAAGGTACAGAGCAAGCGGTAGCACTCGAAACGGAGAAACAACGCCGTATCGCCGCCCTTAATTACCAGTATCAAGAGCAGATGTGGCAGCTTCAGGAACTTGTCGGGCTGTCATGGGCCGACGAGTACGAACGCGAACTCGCCCAACTCGAAAATTACCACCGTCAGGGCCTTATATCAACTAAGGACTACGAAAAGAAAAAATTAGAATTAGGCGTTACCAACGCAAAAAAGTATTTCGATTATTACGCCAATCTGTCCGGCTCGATGTTCTCGGCCATACAAGATGCCGAAATCGCGCAGAGTGACGCGAAATATGATGTCTTGATACAACAGGCAAAGAATAACGGAGAGGACACTGCAGCCCTTGAAGAAGAAAAGGAAAACAAAAAACTCGAAATACAAAAGAAATACGCCGATGTTGATTTTGCGATTAAAATCTCCACGATTATAGGAAATACCGCTGTCGCCATAATGCAGGCTTTCGCGCAGCTCGGCCCGATTGGTGGAGCTATCGCCGCCGCGATGTTGACGGCTACCGGTGTGGCTCAAATAGTGAGCGCAAAAGCCGAACGCGACAAAATCAAGAATATGCAGCCGAGCAATACCGCCGGCAGCTCCGGCACCGTTGCCGCTCCGGCCAAGGCTAAACGAGTGCTATCCGGCTACTCCGACGGCGGATATACCGGCGACGGCGACCGCTACGAGGTTGCGGGTGTCGTTCATCGCGGCGAGTACGTCGTGCCGAAGCCTATTATGGACAACCCTCGCGTGGTTGACGCGGTGGGTACAATCGAGGCGATACGCCGTAATAAAATCCTCGGTTCAGGTATGGCCGCCGCTCCTTCCGCCGGTTACGCCGACGGAGGTTATACCACTCCGGCTCCCTCGTTGAGCATGGAGGAATTTACAAAGGCCGTTCAAGAGTTCAGGGCGGCAACGAAGGCAATGCGTACATATATCCTTTACCAAGATATTGAGGACGCGGAGGAAACGATGGCCCGCGCCCGCGCACCATTTACCCGTAATAAAAAGTAATTACCGCTATGATAAAAATACTTATCAAAGGGGAAGCCCTCGACCTTCCCGAAGGTTTCAGCATGGCCGTTGAAGATACCAACCCGATATTTAACGACCAAGGCAGCCAATCAATACCGGCCACCGTTCCACCGACGAGGCGTAACAACCGACTGACCGGCCACGTTGTCCGAGTTGACAACGCCGAGAATCCGAACGAGCCGGAGCGGACTTGTATCATAGAGAACGGCGCGTACCAACGTCGCGGCACACTGAATTACACAAGCGCAAACAGCCGCGACGGTATAACCTTTAACGTCGGGTTCGACAACTCCACGGCCTACGAAAAATGGAAAAATAAGAAACTGACCGAACTTTCGACGCTCCCCATGTGGCGACACTCATCGCTTGCCGTTCTGATGTCAGAACTTAACGAGATATATCACAACGCTGACCCAAAAACCAACCCTTTGGCGGTTTTCCCTATCGTTACGGCTATTGACAGCGAAGGCTGGCTCACCAATACGGCAAATATTGTCAATAAAGAGCAAATCGAAATGCTGAATATGTGGACGCGCACAGCAATACAATACAAGGCATTAAGGAGCGTCGATAAGGTGACAAGGACAATCGACGGAACGGTTACGGAGGTTTCAGTCCCGGAAAACTATGGCTTCACCCCATTTGTAAGGGTGTGGCGAGTTCTGGAGTTGATATTTTCCGATTTAGGTATGTCAATCGCTACGAATCCGTTCAAGACTGATAACGACCTCGCCCGGCTTGTCGTGCTGAATAATTGCGCTGATTCCTGTTGTCAGAAAGATGTTAATTATATCGACCTCATGCCGGACGTGACGGTCGAGGCGTTCATGGCTGCCCTCTGGGCGCGTTTCGGCCTCGTCTATCATGTCGATTTCAGCACTTGCCGCGTAACTATGGCCTTTATTGGCGACATAATCAACAAACCGGCTCAAAAGGATTTAAGTAATATAATATCCGAGCCGCCCGTGGTGAACTACGACAAGGGTAAATATATCAAGTTATCCGCCTCCACCTCGATAGATTGCGCCGAGCCGGAAACCGAGCGGTTCGAGGACTTTTTTAAGAATTTCGATTCCTCTCAAATCGGCGATTCAGTCGTCGAAAATGAAAATATAAGTTTTACTTTTCACCGAAAAACGGCGGTATGGACGAGATTCGACAAGGTAAACCGCAAGTCGAAGGAGGGTTCAACCAGCTTTTTTAATTGGGACCCGAAAACGCCCGGAGTAGAGGCTGAAGAAATCACATCGGACGACGAATTTGTGCCGCTGGCTCATGTCCAGATACGAAAAACCGCTTACGAAACTTACGGCGATTATGCCGACGATGTGCCTTTCTACCTAAAAGGTATGCGGCACAACCATAGTTATATTAAAGGTTCTGACGGGCCGGAGGGTGGAGATACGCCGCTGGCGTTTATGTTTGCTTTCACCGGCCTTAACACTGGCTATGATAGTACAGAAGGTCGGTTTGCGTCAGTTACAGGCGACACGTTCAAGGACGGAAAGCAGCACACAACCTCGCTACTGTTTCAGTATAAAGGCGGTCTATTCGATAAGTATTGGCGGCAGTATGATGAAATTTTGAGGCATGGAGCGCGAACGATTGAAATTAAAGGGCGCCTAAAGCTGCAAGAGATTCAGCAGCTCGATATGTTCCGCCCGGTAATGTTCAAGGGTGTGCGCTGCCTGATTGATACCGTTAACTATTCTTTACCCGGTGGTAAAGAAATAGCCGTGGAAATCAAGTTACGGACAATTCAAACGCAAGGAACGTACAACATCGCCACCGAACAGAATATACCGAATTTTACTTTGTTAGATACCGACTATTACTGGAAATACGTTTCGGACACCCTTCAGACGGTTTATAACTCTAACGAGAGCAAAAACGCCGCAATAAAAGCGTGGAAGAACGCCAACCCCGACTATCAAGCACCCAATATTTACACATGGCCCGGCCTCGCCATGCCTGTAACTGTGCAGAAAACCGGCCTTACATGGGATTCAGACCCGTACAACGCGGACGGTACTTGCTATACGTCCGGGCTAACGAGAACGCGCCAGTACCAGGCCCGCGCCACCTACGAAATATGGGAGCTGTACGACGTTTCAGAAGGCGACCCGGACCATTACGAAACGGAGCCGGGCGAAATCCCGTTAGGACAAATCACTATTACAATCACCTATACCGTAACGCTCGTAAGTGCGCATCGTTAGTCCTTTGCCCTCCGTGGCAATTCTATGAAATTTGCAATCATGGAAGCCAACAATATAACAGCAGCCCCACAAGCGGCAGACGTTAACGCCCTCTACGACGTGTGGCGTGAAACGAATGTGGGGAATAAGGAACAGTTTTACAAGTTCCTGACAACACCCAGCACCGAGCGCGACGAGTTTATTAACGCTCACCCCGTTGAAATCTCCTTCACCGGTTCTATACTCATGGTTACGGCTAAACCTTAAACCTCGCTTACAATGGATTCAAATGTAAAAAAAGGTATCGCCTTTTCAAAAAATCCGATATTGTTACGCAGCAGCTTGACGGTTGACGACTACAATCCTATTACAGGGATTCCGTTCACCGTCTATGCCAGCGGCATGAACCAACGCTATGTGGGTCGTTATAACCAACCCTTTAGCGTCAATATCTCCGAGATTGTGGACGCATACGCCTACACTATCGGCGAACCGATAATGTCGTACCACATAAACGGAGTTCGTGAGGTCGAGGACAACGGCACAATTTCCGAACGCAAAATTTACGTTGATATTACCGAGGATAATCTGGACGAATGGGAGTGCCTTATTATCGCCGGAGGCGTTTCGCGTCAGAATTACCGACGTTATGCCAGAATGAAAACCGACGCTTTCGAGGCTCGTTTTCTCAACAACGCCAATAATTTTTTTATGACGACCCGAACCGCAGGGTGGCGCATAGTGATGAAGGAAACGGAACTTTATCCGCTCTATTTCATAAGTCTGGAAAAATATCTGTATATGACCGTTGTAGAACGAACGACGGGCAAAACTCTGATACAGGACGGGAATTTCGACAGCGGTATTTTTGCGCTTGATATTGACGCGCTACGAAAACAGTTTTTCGATGAATACGGAGTTTTGTCGAATAGTTTCGACATATACAAGGGCGACCCCTCACAATACTCTTGCAGTATAGTAATTGAGCGGAGCGACCCGGCACGGGAACGCTACCGCCTGAAATTCCGCAATTCTCTCGGTGTATTCGAGATTATCGAACTCGCCGGAGAACTTACCATTACACCCGATTACGCCGCAGCCGATGAAGCAAGATTCAGCAGATACGACGCTGAAACCGACGATTTCACCGCCGACCGTGAACGTATCACACGCCCCCAATCGCTAACAATCGAAACCGGAGTTATGCGGGCTGATACCGTCCGTTTCCTCATGGATATGATAGGCAGCGAGGAGGTTTATTTGCTCGACCTCTCGGAACTCCCGGTTAAAGTTATACCCTCTATCGAGGAACTCAAATACCAGCCGCGTCCGGAAACGCCCCAAAAATTCACCGTCAAGCTGCAAATGGCAGAAGATGAAACCAACATCATGCAAGACATCATCGACGGAACGGAAGGCCGCAAACCGCGAGTATTCTCGAAGCAGTTCAGCAAACAATTTAATTAACTCATTATCACAATGGCAGACACGACACAACAGTTTATTGATAACCTTATAACGGTTATCTGGAACGCCGAGGACCCCGAAAGCGTTACAAACGAGATGGTCGCCCGTGTGTTCGATTTTCTCAATAAGGGTTATAAAGACCTTTTGACGAATAACTCGGCGGTAGCAACCGAGAAAGCCGAACGACAGGCAGCCGACGCGGCTCTGCAACGCACTATCGACACGCTTCAGCTCGCTCTCCAGACGGTGACGCGAACAGCTTCAGACGCGCAGACGGCCGCAGCCACTAACCGAACGGCAATTAACAACCTTCTCGGCAAGAACGCATCGACGGCAATCGAGAATTTTAACGAAATTATCACCTTCCTGAATGGTGTGAAGGATTCGGACAGCCTTGTGGCGTTGCTCTCGGCTATCGACGAGCGTATCAACGAAAACGCCAAGAAAATACGCGAACAAGGCTATTCGATTAGTGACCTTCAATATAAAACCGAACTCCTCGAAGCCGGTTTCAAGGTTGAAGATAACGGCTACAATCTGAACGCGCTCACCGAAGCGGGATTCTATTTTCTGGAAGGTCCGACCGATGAAATTCTTATTGTTTACCGTTATGCCGGCCCGAATGCCGTCGGAAAGCCGACATCATACAACTTTGTTCAATATCTGTTTACCGCTGGAGGCTTAAAATTCCGTAACGGTAGAGCCGCAGACTTGACAGCGGCAGTCGAATGGGAAGATTGGCAGGGTGTAGGCCAGAAGGGCGCGGGCAATCTTATAAACGTGACGGAACTCGTTCCGCCCGAAAATGGATTCTACGACCTTCAGGCCGCTATCGAGGCAGTTCCGGCCACTCACCGCGCTCTCGGTCGCTGGATAACCTACCGCCTCGGCACAGGCGACTGGGAAACGAAGCAGTTCAAAGGCTCGACGCTCTCCCAGTGGGAAAAGGCAGAGAGCTGGGAGGACACCGGCGGAAAGGGTACAATTACCGGGATTAAACTCAACAACACCCCCGTAAATCCAGACGCTGAAGGTATCGTAAATATCACCGTTGACGAGGTGGAGGTGGACGAAACTCTAAACGACAAGTCAACCAACCCAGTACAAAACAACGTAGTTACGCAAGCAATTACCGACCTTCAGGGTAAAACAGTCGCCGACCTCGACGCTACGATGAACGACGAGGGAACGGAGATTCACCTCGCAATCATCAACGACCAACGTCAAGAGATTGCCGGGTGTGATATTCCCGTAAGTACAGGCGGCAGCGGTGAAAGCGGGGCGACCGCTAAAATCATACTTTCCGCTTCGGTTGATAACGATACAATCCGCGAGGGTAGCCCCGTGAAACTCCTTTACCGATACGACCACCAGTATCTCGGAGGCGACCAAGGCGGAGAATCGACCGGCCAACGCGCCGACATCGAAATTACTGTCAAGAATGGCGCGGTTACTACTTTTACGACCACTCTCAACGACGTGGCCGCAGGTGATTACGAACTCGACATAACAAGTTACGTCCGAAGCGGAACAACCGACATCACGGTTAAAGCCTCGGTAATCGACCCGGAAACAGGAGCCACGCGCACCCGTCAGGCTACCGCCCGCGTCAAGGCTATGACGCTGACACTTTCAAGTGCCTACTCATTGGCGAACTCTATCGCCGGAGGCGGTTACGGCCCATACGATACCGTTGCGATTCCTTTCACTGTGTCGGGTTCCGGCCGCAAGACCATAACCCTATATCTCGACGGAGAGGCATACGACACAAAGGAGGTAACGAAATCCGGCAAAACGAACGGCAGCTTTACCGTTCCGTTGTCGGGGCTTACTGTCGGACGGCACAACGTTCAGATGGTCGCAGAACTCGAAGCCTCGGACACTCTTACACTCCGTTCGGAATCTATTTTTATCGACCTTCTGAAGAAACCGGCTACCGGCTACGCTCCGGCTCCGTTTATCGGTGCGATGATTATCTTCTCCGACGGGCGGATTTTCGAGAATAACGATTACCTCACTCCAACGCTGGAAATCGGTCAGTTTGAACGCCTCGATTTTGATTTTGTGGTGTTCGACCCTGATACCACTCCGGCAAGCATGGACGTATATCACGACGGAGTGGTTACGCAGTCTATCACAGCACCGCGCACCGTTCAGCGGTACACTAACCGTTTCACCGCTCCCGGAACGGAGGCGATGAAATTCAAAACAGGCGAAACCGATTACCTCTTTAATATCGAGGTTGTAGAATCCGACATTGATTTAATAGAGGTTACGGATTCCCTTCGTGTAAGGTTGTCCGCAGCCGGACGCAGTAACGCAGAGGGGAATCCGGGCGTTTGGGAATTTGAAGGTGTAACGACCGATTTCCACGGTTTCGACTGGAGCAACAACGGATGGACAGGCGACGCGCTTTTACTTACAAACGGTGCAAGTATCACAATTAACGATACCCCGTTTGCAAAAGACGCGACCGCGACGGGCTTCACCGTGGAGGCGGAACTGATGTGTTCCAACGTGTCAGACCGTAACGGCGTTGTTATGTCGTGTTTCGCCGACGGCGTGGGTTTTGAAATGACTACCGAACAGGCTCGTATGGTTGTTTCAGGCGGTCAGGAACTTGAAACGAAATTCGCCCCGGATATTCCGATTAAAATAGCGTTCGTGGTTGAGAGCAAGAACGAAAACCGCCTCTTACATCTGTATGTTAACGGTATTCGCGACCGCTCATTACAGTACCAGGCCGCGGCCTCGCTCATGCAGATGAACCCGGCTAAAATTACCGTAAGTTCTGACGCGGCAGACGTGGAACTCCGTAACGTGCGCATATACGACCGCGCTCTCTCTGATGATGAAATGTTGTCTAATTATATGGTTGACCGCTCGACAGCCGACGAAATGGTTATACTGTTCCAGAAAAACGACATTCTCAACGACGAGGACGCGGTGGACATCGACAAACTCCGCTCACAGGGTAAAGGCTGTATGCGTATTGTCGGCGATGTTGACCTTGTTAACCAGACGAATAACAAGAAATTCGAGGTTCCGGTCGATATATACTTTTATTCGCCCTATGGTAAGGAATACGATTTCGTTGCCCGTAATGTAGGTTTGCGAATACAGGGTACCAGCTCGACGACATACCCGCGCAAAAACTACCGTATCTATTTCCTCCGTGAGCAATACGGTTGCACTCTGGAGGTTAACGGAGTTCCGGTTCCGGATATGACTTACAGTTTCAAGCCGGGGGCGCGTCCTGTATCAATCTTCTGTCTGAAGGCGGATTTTTCGGATTCGTCGAGTACGCACAACACCGGCGGCGTTCGTATTGTTAACGATATTTTCCGCCGGTGTGGCTGGCTTACACCCCCACAAGCTGCCTATAATGGTGACTACGATGTGCGCGTGGGCGTTGACGGTTTCCCGATAAACCTTTTCTACGACAACAACGGCGAGGGAGTGGCGAAATTCCTCGGTAAATACAATTTCAATAACGAGAAATCGGAATCGCACCAAGTTTACGGGTTCGAGGGTATCGAAGGTTTCAACGATGAAGCAGCCCTCGGCGGTGAACGTAATCGCTGTATCTGTGTCGAGTTCCTGAACAACTCGGCGGCTCTCTGTCTGTTCGGCACGGCTGACATGACGAATTTCGACGATGAATTGGAGTTCCGATTTAAGGCCGACACCAAATGGGCAGACGCTCACGAGGACGACAAAGCGGCAGTTAAACGCCTATGGTCGTGGATTCAGAGCTGTAAGGGCAATCCGTCGAAATTCCTCCGCGAATATACGCAGTATTTCGCCAATGAAGCCCCGTTCGCATGGTACGCGCTGACGAACTATTTCATGGCGGTGGATAACCGCGCGAAAAACATGATGTTCGCAACGTGGGATGGCCTTATATGGTACATTTTGCCCTACGATATGGATACGCTTTTCGGCGAACGAAACGATTCGTACCTGAAATTCGATTACATGATTGATTTCGATACCGTGGACGAGAGCCAAGGCGCGTACTGTTTCGCCGGACATGATTCGGTACTCTGGGAACTCGTTCGCGGTTGCCCCGAAAAACTCGCCGAGGTTGCCCGTTCTATCCGTTCGGTGATGTCAACGGAGTACGTTCTGGACGTGTTCAACAACCAATTTATGGGCGAATGGTGCGAACGTATCTACAATAAGGACGGAGAATATAAATATATTCTTCCGCTCATCGAAGAAGGACGCGACTATCTCTACGCCCTTCAGGGTTCGCGCTACGCTCATCGTACCTATACAATCGTTAACCGCTTCAACCTTCTGGATTCGGAGTATTGCGCCGGCACATACCGCGACGACGCGTTCCCGGTGTATTTCTCGTATAACTTTGCGGCCAATCCTCGCAGCGTGAAGATAACAGCGGCGGAAAGATTTTGTTTCGGCTATGGCTACACCAACGGCGACCCCACGGTTTCCGGCCTCCGGGCAAATGGCCAAGGTGACGAAATAACTCTTACCTTCAAACAAAATCTTATCATCAACGACCCGCAGAACATTTACGGGGCCTCTCGTATTCAGTCGCTCAACCTTACGGACATAAGTCACGCTATTGTCGGAACGCTTAACCTTAACAAGTGTATTCGCCTCCGCAATCTTGACGCTTCTTGCTCGACTGGGCAGAAGGCTCTCACAGGCCTGATTCTCGAAAATTGCCGGAACCTCCGTTCTCTTGATGTCAACGGTTTGAACGGCCTTACCTCTCTGAATCTGGCCGAAAATCGTAAACTCGAAACGCTCGACGCAGCAGATACGCAGCTTACAAACGTGATTTTCGCACAGGGCGGAACTATGTCAACGGCAAAGTTACCGGCCTCGCTCCAGACGCTCGAATTACGATACCTTCAGAACCTCGCGCCCGACGCGCTCACCTTCTCCGGAACTCCGGCGGTTACTCGCCTTGTCGTTGATAACTGTCCGCTGATAGACTGGCAGGCCCTTCTCAACCGTTGCCCCTCTACGACCTACCTCCGTGTTACAGGCATAGACGAGAGCGGACGCGGTGAACTCCTCCGCAAGTTCCTGACGATGAAGGGTGTCGATGAAAACGGTAACAACGTGACGACTTGCCGCCTCGTAGGTACTTACCAACTCACGAAATACCTCGAAGAATCGGAGTTCAACGAGTTGCAGGCCCATTTCCCCGAACTGAACATAAAGCAGCCGGAATGGACAGTTATAAAGTACGATGAAACGGTGTCAGATTCAAAAAATATCTCAAACCTCGATAACGAAACGGGCTACGACTACGACAACACTTTCAAACCGTCGGCGCACGTCGCCGCTATCATGGCGAAGCGTCACCGCGTAATGGCTAAATATGTAGCGTCCGGCAAAATGCTTGTTTGTCCTCTCGACGATACCGATAGCCGCCGTTATCACGACGGCACGGAGGCCAATACGCAAGGGTTCAACCACCCGACGAAGGCAGACGAAGGCGATTTCATGATGTACGAGCCTGACCGTTGGTGCAAGGGTATCGACGATTTTATTAACCGTTGCCATTACCACTGCTTCAGCTCTCTGAAGGCTGTAACGCAGCCGGAGGGCCGTAAACTTTACCCGGAAGATATGGAGTTGCACGACCGCGCAGCTTGCCGAGTGGCTACCACTTACACCACCTTTGACGACTGCCTCGCGGTTTACGATGATTACCGCGTATATGTTGCCCCGGTGAAGGGTTACAAGCAAGCACGATGGCCGGCCGTGAACTCATCGGTTTACGGCGCGGTGTTCCTCGACGCAGACAACAACGTGGTGGGTCGTGCCGCAGCCAATAGCGGACGAATGACCGAAGGCTCTTACCTGTTTACCTCCGTTCCGGCCAACGCTGAAAAAATCGCGTTCACCTGCCGCGCCGACGCTCCTTTCTCCTTCGTATGGCTTACCACCTCGCCGGAGATTCACGCTATCGAGCCGGACGCATGGCGAACCGGCCAATGGCTTGCCGGTGTTGTGAAAGCCTATTACGGTAATTTGCAGATACGCAGTATTACAGGCGTTCAGCCTACTGTAAGTGTATCACAATCGCAGTTCGAGGATTACTGTCGCCGTCGTGGCGAAGGTTTTACCCCGATTACTTACCCCATGCACCGCAATATCGCTTGTTTGTTCTGGGCGAATTACGGCGATTGCGATTCTTCTGGCGTATGTGGGTATGGCTCCGGCTCAACCATAACGCTCACCGGTCTGACGGCCTTCCTTGGAATGAAGGATACCATAGCGAACCCGGCAAACGCTATCGGCGCGTCCGGAGGCTGGTACTACGATGACACCCAAACTCTCCGAAATGCGACATCTATCAACGCCATAGGTTACGAAAATCTTTGGGGCAATGTCGCAGAATGGATGGGCGGAGTTACCTCCGATTACTACGTTTGGAAATTTACCGAGTACGGAACCGGTGAAGAAAGAACCGTCAAGAGTGGTACAATCTCCGATTCATGGATTACCGAATTACATAACGGTCGTTTCATGGATGTGGTGCCGGTGTTGCTCAACGCCACAGAAACAACCCACTACGGCGACAAATTCTGGTGTTCCAACTCGTCGGCCCGTGTGGTGTGCCGCTCCTTCTACCACGCCTACTCGAGCGCCGGTGTTTCGTGCGCGAACGCGAGCGGCGATTCGTCGAGCACGTACGCGTGGGTCGGGTCGCGCCTTGCCTTCATCGGAGAAATCGAATATACGTTAAACGTCGCGGCCTTCTTGGAGGCCGAGGCCATAGCCTAACCGAATAAACTTGAACGTATGATGTTAAACGATACACGAGGGCGCAGCCCTCCCACCGCAGAGCAGCCCCCGAAATGGTAGATTTCCCCAATCGTCGTCGGCCCGTGTGGTGTACCGCTCCAACAACAACGCCAACTCGAACGCCGGTGTTTCGTACACGAACGCGAACAACGATTCATCGAACACGAACGCGTGGAACGGGTCGCGCCTTGCACTCAAAGCGTTAATTTGCCAAAATCGAAAATATATAGTTTCTCGTATCGTCAGCGAGAAGCAGGGGAGAGAGCCACGGCACAGCCGCCCACAGGACGGAACGCCGAAACATCACGCGCAGGGGTGGAGTTTAGTAGGGCCAGCAATGGCAGCCGAATAACTTAGGCCCCGGAAAATGAAGGCAAAACGAACAACATGAAACGTATAAAGGATTCCGAAATAATTCCGCTGATTGTCGCCCCGTCCAATATCCGGGAATCAATCGCCGCCGTCCTCCGTGGAACTGCCCGAAAGCAGTCTAAACAGGGGCGCGAGATTCTTGCGCATATCGACGGGATAGAGGCATGGCTGGCCGCTGAAATATCGGCGGGCGTGTTTCGACTTACCTCCTACGGAGAGGAGATAATTACCGAAGGAGGGAAGAAACGACGGATTCAATTCCTTTACTCGTATTATGAAAAAATGGGTATTCATGCAATAATGAATATCGTCGAGGAACTGACGTTCAAAAAGTTGATACGAACCACCGGGGCATCGCTGAAAAACCGGGGTACGCACGACCTTCTGAAGCTGATACGCCGCGACCTCGAATTATACCCCGATGAAATACAATATGTTTACGAGGACGATATTACGAAATTCTACGAAAGCATATTGCAGGACATCATGATGGACACGTTACGCCGCTTATTCAAAGGGCCGATAATCCTTACCCTTCTGGAACGGTTTGTGCGTTTCCTCGTCCGTGGGCTGTCTATTGGGTTACGCAGCTCCCAACATTTCGGCAACCTCCTTTTATCGGTATGGCTCGACCACCATGTTAAGGACAAACACCGCTTCAAATTTTATTATCGTTATTGTGACGATAAGAGGGCGTTCGGTTGTGATAAGCCGACACTTTGGAAATTGAGCGGTATCGTTCACGAGCAGGTCGAGGGCATAGGGCTGAAGGTGAAAGCGAATGAACGTATTTACCCGGTTTCACAGGGTATCGACTTTGTCGGATATGACATTTACAAGGATTATACTCGTATTCGTAAGCGCAACAAGAAGAAGGCAGCCCGTCGCCTCCACAAAATCAAAAGCAAACGCCGACGCGCTGAAATACTCGCGTCGTTTTACTCGCTCTGCAAACACGCAGACGCTAAACATCTTTTTTACAAAATAACAGGCTTAAAAATGGCTGATTACTCAAATCTTAAATCGTTGGCCGACCTCGGTATCTCGACATCGCCGGGAGTGCGTCGGAACGGTCAGAAAAATTTTACTTGCCGCGAGGTCACTCTTAACGCGCTCGTAGGCTCGACGCTTTGTATTCTGGATTTCCAAACAGGCGTTTCGACAAAGTGGTCGCGTAGAGAACACAAGGAAGCGGTGGCCAACGGTGACACGGAGGCAAAGGAGAAAACAAAATATCTCGTTTGCGCCCGTCTTATCGTCCCGAACCGGGCGCAGCTTGCGGCCTGTAACTTACCCCTGAAGAAGGGCGACGTGGTTAAATTCTTTACCGGCTATCCTGATATGTGCGATATATGCGACGCGCTGAAAGACAAGGAACTACTGGGCGAGAATAAGGTGACTATGGCGCGTAACGCACAGGGTAATTTTACCGAATATCTTTTCACTTAACAATATATCGACATGAAAACGAGAGAAATATCATGTTCCGAGGTGCTTGCGCCTATCGAGTGCATAAACCCACGCCGCGACCGCTGGGCGGTGCGCTGGAATCACCACCGCGACGAGGAGCGCGGATGGCTGGCCGTTGAAATGATTACCGACGGCCGTCCGACTGTTGACGAGATACGCGACGCAGTGGCGGAGTATTTCGACGCACAGACCCAGAACCGAATCGCTAATACGTTCTTTTGGAATGGACGGATGGTAAGGCTGACAGACGCGGCACAGCGTAATTTTCTGTTTGCGGTGTATTCGCTCGATAAGACCGGCGAAATCGACCGCGCCCCGTTCATCGGACTGCTGGAGGCTGATACGGACGCAGCCGCAGCCGACGAACTGGGCGATATGGTCGCAGCCATGTGGACGCACATCAAAGAGTGCCGAGCCGCAGGAATCGAAGCGAAAAACGCCGTCGATTACTCCCAATACGAGTTATAACGAGCCGGTAAAATGTTTCGTTTCGGGGTGAACCGGTAGGTCGCGCCCCTGAAGATATTTATTTGTCGTTGATACGTCCGTGTGCCTCGCTTGGTCGCGGGCTATCACTATCCCTTGGCTATTCGCCAAATCGCGCAACCCTGAATCTTTCAGGCTGTAGAATTGGTATTCATCACCCCAACCGAGGGCCTTGCGTAGTTTTTTCCACTTTCGTCGAAAAATCTCACTCGAGGCCCTCTCCCTGTTTGGCCTCATATCCTCGCCAAAAAGATAATAATCGCCGGGATTACTGAAAATACCTATATCGAGCATTAATTTTATTATATCGTCGTTAAGGCCGACTTTCCCGTCGCGTTTGTTTTTTGACACCTCCGCCGATATGAATACCGATTGTTCTTTTATTGAGATGTCAGATATTCGGAGGAAACTCAATTCAGTAGGACGGATAAAAGTATAATACTCCATACGGCAAGCAAGAAGATAATGCGGGTCGTGTTCGGCGAGATACACAGACATTCGCCGGAGCATGGAGTCGGTTAACGGCTGGCGTTTCTTTGGGGCCTCCGTCAGCGTCTTGATGTGCTCGGTCGGATTACTTGATATGTAGCGGCGTTCTATAAAGAAAACAGCCAACGAACTGCACCAGCCCCGGTAATTGTTTCGTGTACGCGCTCCGCACTCCCGGTCGAAATATATCCAGTCGAGAAAATCGGACACAAGGCCGCTATCGTACTGGTAAACATATTTCGGCGGTAAAAGCCGTGAGGCAAGAAATTCGCGGAATACGGCCAGCCTTGACGAATAGGATTTACGGGTTTTGTATTTATCCATTCGCTCAACGTATGCCTCGTATTTATCCAAAGCGTCGGAAAGGGCAGTATAACCGCGATTGTCGTCCACATTAACCCACGGCGACCAACCGGCGCGGAGCTGCTTTGTCAGCACCTCGATAAGTTCGGCGGCTCGTTTGCGTCTGTCGGTAATCTTCGGGATTCCGTCGAGCATGAATTTTTTACGGCGCATTTTACCGGCTCCGGGGTCGAAGCTCATAAAATCAACGTACCACGATTTTTTAGTATGGAGGCGGGGGTAGGTGAATTGTAGTATTACACTACGCGAGGCAGATTTTTTGCCGGTGGAACACATTTTTTTAACATTCTTTGTGAGTTTAAGAATGTTACGGTTCGTAGATATGTTGCTTTGCTCGCAAAATCGGTGTCCGATATTTGTCCGAGTTGTTTTTAACAAATAAACCTAACAAACTGAAAATCAATTTGTTAGGTCTATTTTGGCGGAGAGGACGAGATTCGAACTCGTGGATAGGATTGCTCCCATCGTCGGTTTAGCAAACCGGTGGTTTCAGCCACTCACCCACCTCTCCATTGCAAAGGGGCTTTTTGCTTTTGCAGTGCAAAGTTACAATCTTTTGGCGATATTACCAAATATTTTTTCGTATTTTTTTGATATTTTTTCTTATATGTTGATTATCAGCGGGTGAGACAGAGTTCGTTTTCCTTCGCCATCTTGCGCAGGTTGAGTATTGCATAGCGCATACGCCCTAATGCGGTATTGATACTCACACCGGTGAGTTCGGCGATTTCTTTAAACGACAGATCCTGATAGAAACGCATGGTAAGCACCTGACGCTGCATTTCGGGCAGGCGCTCTACCAAAGAGCGGATATCGTCTTCTATCTGCAGGTCTATCATAATGTCTTCAATAGTCTCATCGCTGAGCTCGCGGCGGTTGAGAATATCGACTTCGGCATTATCGGTGGATACGGCAGCCTCGCTTTTTTCTGCCCTGAAGGAGTCGATAGCGAGATTGCGCGCTATTCTTGTCACCCATGCCGAGAATTTGCCCATGTCGTGATAGCGGCCTTGGCGCACGGTCGTAATGACTTTGACGAAGGTCTCCTGAAAGATATCGTCGGCAACATCGCTGTCGCGTACAAGTTGATATATGTAATTGTAAAGCCGATCCTTATGACGCAGAAGGAGAGTGTCGAAAGCAATATTATCTCCCGCAGCGTAAGCGGCGATCAATTGCTCGTCGGTCAGCTTAGTGTGATTTCGCATTTTCTATTCCTTGTTTTAATTAGAGTAGAGCTGTGCTATAGGCGAAATATTTTAGGTGAATAATTGGTTAACTTTTCTTTTAAAACTGTTTGTTTCGAGTTGTAAATACAAAATTACGATTTTATTATCATTTATACAAGTTTTGATAATTCGGTTTAGCATTTTTTAACCGCTACAACACAATAAAAATTTCAGTGGTATTTCTGTGGCATAAAAAAAATCAGCCCCGGCATCTGTGTGATGTCGAGGCTTTGGAGTGGGCGCTGAGGGATTCGAACTCCCGACCCTCTGCTTGTAAGGCAGATGCTCTGAACCAGCTGAGCTAAGCGCCCGA
>OFFM01000167.1_pt1 | contig 64422 bp, 59 predicted proteins | sample 1521401 | NCBI WGS metagenome assembly OFFM01 (sample SAMEA3504118, study PRJEB24116) | mouse gut metagenome | biome: mouse gut; feature: mouse-associated habitat; material: faeces | place: Denmark | collected 2011
TGGCTGATGAAAAGGGAGAAGCGTTTGGTATGGATATGATTTTTTTTGCTATTTCTGGATTATGGTGTAGTCTGGCGTATTTAATCCAGTCGTCTTTGTACTGATCTGATAGTAAGACTATTCCATCTGCTTTTTTGCTAATACTACGGTAGAGTTTTCTGTATGTTGTATTTGTGATAGGATAGTATAACGGATAAAATACCAATTTGAAAATATCAGAAAAACGATGGCTCTGTTTTATTCTCCGATATAATTCACCGGCACTTATCTTAGCCTGTTCATATCTTCCAGGTGTGAAATGAAGAGCAAATATCTGTTTGCAGTTTAATTTGTATGATGTCAATATTTTATGCAATTCTATTCCAAACCGAAAATCCCCTGCATTTATGATAACAGATATTTCATGTCTTTTTATAAATTCAACGAATTCAAGTATTTTCTTACTGGAGTTTGTGTACTTAAATTCCTCAATAAACGTATTACTTCGGATGCCATCTGCATCAATAGAATAAATAGAGAATGGTTTATGGTCATAATACGTTTGCAATGTGTCAGCGACAAGTGAAGTTGTTCTTTCTGTTCCTCCGATCGTAGGAATACATTTGAAGTAGGTATAAAAAGCGATGTTCATATACTATTAAATTGTTTTGATAATTGCTTTTTGTTGCTGCTTATGGAATTTATAAGATCATTCAATATGTCGATATTACGCTTATTCTCAGTTACCGGAGATGTCAGGTAGCTATAAATATATTGCAGCCTCTTGTCTTCTCTTATGGTTTTGAATTCAATATCTTCATATGGGGTATTATCTATGTTCTGAATTTTGCAATCAAAGAAATCTGATAATGCGTTCAGACCATTTCTCATATTTGGACTTTTTAAATATTCATTATTTGAAAGTAACAATACCGGCTTGTTTTCTAATGAAATCCATGAGAATGTATTACATACTTGTGCTATCACATATTTGGCTTCTTTTATTAATTCAAGAGTTTTATATTTAATGATTTCGCGGTTGCCGTATTCTTTTTTAGTGTAGTTAGACTTTGGGTGAGCGGCTATCACAACTGGTAATCCATATTGATGTTCGACATAATCGAAAAATCGTTTAAGTGAATTATGATATTCGTCAATATTTATGTTCAGTTTTATATTGTAGAAGTATTTGGCGTCAGGATGTAAACCATAGTATGTGTCTATAAAAACAATATGTTTAGGGGCATCTCGCTTAATATTGCGAGTTCTTATGTACTCGTCATAATCTGGATGGTTTATACAATCGGTACGGTTGGAATAGCATGAGGAGGATAGAAATCTATTGAAGCTGAATTTAAGATGATATTTTATATAAATCGTGTATGACAATCTGTTAATTTTCCCTTTGATAAGCTTTAAGCCATTGCGCGATATCACTTTCTGCAGTCGTCTAAGAAATGATACTTTACTACTTCTGAGGTGTGTATTTGCATACATATCTATTCGAATGCATGTGCAATTCCACTTCTTGAAAAGGATGAATATTTGGTTGTTTTTCCAAGATGGATCAAAGTCAAATATGTAGATAGGGTCTATGGTATGATATGATGTTATAGACTGTCTTAACTCATCAAGGCTATTGTATTTAGTCAAACAAGGGTGTGTTATCTCATCGCATAAATGTAATCCCGGATGAATTAGCCTTGAAAGATCCCAGAATGAAACATCATATCCGAAGTCAATATATTCCACCAAATATGTATCCCTCATTATTTGAGGTGTTAACGGGACTTGGCTTACGATTATGATTTTTGTTTTCATTGTAGCACGCTATTGCAAGTTTTTTTAGATAGATAATAGACAGATAAAGTCGTTAGTAAAGAAACCGACATAGATATATATGCAGTCCAAAGGATTGAATATTTGGTCAGTATTAAAGAAAGAATGCACTGAATAATTGCGGTGGTAAACGTTATGTACATTAGCTGTTGTGTCTTCTTGTAAAAGAACAAGTAATTGACGAACAAAAGGTAAAGGCATTGGAAAAATGCTCCACAACAAATAGGGAACAGAAGTGGCTTTGAGTTAGTGTATTTAGGTAAAACATATGGTATAAGTTCATATGACCCAATCCAAACAATTACAGAACATGCTAAAAATATGAAAAACATTAGTTTGGCGATGTGATTCAACGATTTACGTGCCTGATAGTACCCCTTGGTTAATGATTTATACATAAATACAGAATTATTGGCGTTAAATGCGGTACCAATAATTCCTATGATTGAGCCAAAATTTAAGGCGAAACTATATATTCCAACATCTGTTGAACTAAAATAGTAATTTATTATGTATCTATCCATGCCTTGTTTCAACCAAAATGACAACATGTGTGGTACCAAAGGGATTCCAAAAATCAAGGTCTCCCAAACGATACTTTTTGAAATCTTTAACTTTCGCAGGTATCCTCTTTTACATAGGAATATACCGCTGATCAGGAAGAAAATACTAGCTACGGTACCTTGTGCATATATTCTTCCAACCCAACCATAATTTTCCCAAACGACCCAAACTAATGTAACTATGAAATTCAATATGACCATCGACATACTGAACAATCCATAGCTTATGGGTTTTTCTTCTAATCGCCAGATGTCTAAATTAAGATTTGTTATGCATTGAAACCCACATATTATTAATGCTACCAAGAGATATGGTAAAGGAAGCCCGACAAGGCGAGATGATATTATAGGAAATCCCAACAAGATTATAGTAAAAACTATCAGGCAAACGATTATTGTCAGGATAGAAGTTAATATTACCTGGGATAGCTCAGTTCGATTTTTTTGAAAAAATGCATTGCTAACGTATGATGTAGTACCCAGCGCGATTAAAATTGAGATTATCTGTACGAATGAATTATAAAGATTTAGATAACCATAGTCACTGGGAAGCAAATATTTTGCGAGTATTAGTATTAGGATGAAACTAATACCATTATTTGCAAAGGAAAATAAGGTGTAAAGAGCTCCGTTTTTCCAATTCGGATTTGACCAAATTCTTTTTACGTCAAATGACATACGGAAGATCCGGTTAGTTTTTCAATTCATTTAATGATATTGTCGCAATAAAGATAGATATGCCGTTATGACTTGCACCGTAATATGTGATCCAAAGCTCATCATTATTCCGACATATGATGCCTGGATAAGCATCATCACCACCGACACTGGGTATTGCGACTGCAGGCATGATATTATTGTTCTTATAAAAGAATAATGCAGTACCAAATGTGCTTCTGCCAGCTATAAATACATCATCATCTGCAGTTATTATAGCGGGGCAGTGGATCAGGTGGTTGGTCTCTTGCCATGTCCAGCTATCGTATGGCGGGGCTGAGTGACCGATGAATCCGTTTCCGCTCTGGGCGCGCATAACCATCAGCATATTGCCGTCGGGCAGTGGTTCTATGTCGGCTTCGTTTCCCATTGCTTCAAGCACAGTAACGATAGTGTAGTTTATACCGTCGGTGGATTTTACGAGCAATGGCAATTGATCTGTCTTGTATGCGACTCCATACGCTGTTCCGTCTACCCATTTTATGCGCCAGAGCCAGTAGTTTGACAAACGAGGGTTGTCCTCGATGTTGATGTTACGGATGTTGCTGTTGTTGATTCTGCCGCGTTCAATCTCATCATCGGTCAGGAATTTGACGGCTGTCCATGGATAAGGTTCTTCAGGTGTGTCTTTCAAATAACGACCGTACATTAGCATCAGGCGATTATCCGGAGTCACTGACAGTTTCGGATCCCGAAGGTCGTATTCTGATTCGCGTATTGTGCCGCAGTCATGCCAGTGCTCTCCGTCGGATGACTCCAGAAGCCGGATCACTCCGTGGTCTTCAATTCTCTCGGGGATATGTGCTTTGGCTTCTCGGAAGCAACAATAGAGCCTGCTGTTATACTCAATCAGATCTGTGAATGCGCAGTGGGGTGCCTTGTCCCAGATACATTGCGTATGCACTTGGTCAGAATTAAGATAGAGCGCAATGATATCATTGTCCTGTTGGCATGATGTGCTTGAAAAGGACAGAACTACCGACATCATAATCCATGACAGAACATGCCGTAATCGGTGCTTAAGCATGTCTGTACATGGGAGTTCGTTACTGACAGCGATTGGTTGGGTCATTGGGGGAGGAGGTCGGTGAGGGTGAGGGGGGTGCCGAAGGGGAGGTGGCGGGCGGCGCGGCGTCCGAGCACTTCGTGGAGGTGGCGTGGATGGAGTCCGTTGCCGGGGCGGACGCAGCGTATGTTGTCGCGTGTCAGTGTGGCTCCTGCGGGGATGTCGGCGCTGACGTAGAGTGAGCGTCCGCTGAGGCGGGAGTGTTCAATCGCGGGTGTGAGCCGGAATTCGGGTGTGCCTAATGAGCTTTCGGCGTCGCGGATGTCGCGCACGAGCGTGGCGAATTCGTTGCGGTCCATGGAGAATCCGGAGTCGGGACCGCCGATGGAGCGGTCGAGGATGAAGTGTTTCTCTACGACGGTGGCTCCGAGTGCGACGGCTACCATGGGAACGGTGGATCCCATGGAGTGGTCGGAGAGACCGACGGGGCATGCGAAGCGTTGGCGCATGGCGGGGATCATCGAGAGGTTGGCGTCGGCTATCCGGGCGGGGTATTCGGAGGTGCATTTGAGGAGGGTGATGTCGTGGTTGCCGACGGCGTGGCAGGCGGCGATCGCTTCATCGATCTCCTGTTCGGTGGCTATGCCGGTGGAGATGATCATGGGTCTGCCTTTCGATGCGGCGTAGCTGATGAGCTCGGTGTCCATGATCTCGAAGGATGCTATCTTGTAGATGGGGTTGTCGAGGGATGCGAGCAGGTCGACGGCGGTGTTGTCGAACGGTGTGGAGAACATGACGACGCCTTCCTCGCGTGCGACATGAAACAGTTCTTCGTGCCATTCCCAGGGGGTGTAGGCTTCTTTGTAGAGGTCGTAGTAGGAGTATCCGTCCCAGAGTCCGCCGCGGATCAGGAAGTTTTCGTTGCGGCAGTCGAGTGTTATGGTGTCGGCTGTGTATGTCTGTATCTTTACGGCGTCGACTCCGATTGCTGCTGCGGCTTTGATGGATTCTACGGCTGTGGCGAGGTTGTGGTTGTGGTTGGCGGATAGTTCCGCGATTATGAAGGTGTGGCTCATTATTGTGTCGATAGATCCTTGAACAGGTCTATTATTTTCTTTTTCTGTTTATTGAAATCAATGATTGCAGTAGGTACTGGTTTGTTATTTGTAATTATATCTCTTAAGCGATTTGTTATAGCTTCTTCATCATCAAGCAGACTCCCTAATCGGTAGAACATTTTGTGCGCTACGCCATATTCGTAAAATTCTTCCTGATTGTTGACATAATGACCGACGGCGACAGGCAATTTTCTTGAAAATGCCTCCATGCAGACGGTACTTGCCGGGAAAATACCGAAATCTGAACCGTCGAACAATTCAACTATCTGTTCTGCATTCAACCGTCGCTGTATAACAGCCATATTGGAGGACTCTTTAGATACGGTCACTGTGTCTCCTGCCATAACATTGATTTGAGCGGATGGCAGGACGGCTTTGACAACCCGGATCATCTTATCGGTCAACTTAAAGGGATCCGCTCCTCCCATTGCAATCACCACACTGTTGATTGTGCTTGGTATGTTACGGATTATATTGGGTTTAAGAAACGGTTCCCTCAAGAATGCCCATTCAATCCCGCTGACGAACTTAGTGTAAGGTTCCAAAGAGAAATCCTCTCTTTTTAGAGGGCATGCTGTCATTAGCAGGTTGCAGACCATTTTACGGTCGTGCATGTCATCGATGCACACCAAGCGGCATCCTTTATCTTTGATTGCTCTCTGGTAGTCAGTAGTGTAGTAGTAGTTGTCAAGAACCACTATGTCTTCGGGTTGCAGGCTGTCAAGAAAATCTGCATTTGCTTCTTCAAGTGTCTCTCCTAAAGGGATATAATCACAAACTTTTGCTATTTCCTCAAATTGGTAGTCTGTGGGTAAGATATTGGTAGAATTGTATGTCGCGAAATGGCAGTCGAAATCATTCTTGAGATAGCCAGCCAAGGCAAGTGTACGGATGAAATGTCCGTATCCGGTTTCGCCACTGCCATCAGCTCTAAGTACAACCCGTTGTGTCATTTCCCTTGTCTCGCTGTAATCTGCTGTTTGATAGTGCTGAAGCTTTTCATTTCAGCAATCTCTTCGGGCTCAAATTCCATGTCGAATGCGTCTTCAAGTTCAACTATGAGGTTGAGGTGATGAAGTGAATCCCACTTCTCACAGTTGCTTTGGCTGGTCATTGTTGTTATGTCGTCAGTATTGAATGCCGACTTCATTAATTCAATAATTTTCTCGTCCATGTTTATTTTGTAATATTGTAATATTCAGGAATAGGTAGCTTATTGTAAAGTTTAAGTTCATACTCTTTCTCTTTATCCGTCGATGATGTAAGGGTAAAACCGATCTTGTCATAAAAGTCAGCAACCTGACCATTTTTCTGAGTCTGTATATATTTGGCTTTGACTATACGAATGCCGCCATCATATAGGATATTAAGCACAGATTTTACAAAGGCTTTCTCAATCTCTTTGCCAAGAATCCTACAGCTTAACAGAAGAGTGTCGATCTCTGCCGTTTCTCCCTCTTTGCGAACAATGATCTCGCCTGTGATGCCATTGTCGCCAAACCTGTCGCTTACTGATATGCAAAAAACATCGTCACCTTTTTCTATAAAAGAGTTGATATCTGCTTCCGTGTATCTATGAGTCGTGAGGTTGAACTGGTTGGTTTTCTGAGTCATCTGGGCTATTCGGGGAGTGTTGAATTCGTTAGCCCCTATGATATCGATACGAATGTCAAGGCTCTTTATAAAATCGGTCAAATCTGTAAACTTTGACTTCTCGGACGCTCTTTGAGCATTAGCTTTGTATTGTTCGGTTTTTTCCAAATCCTCACTTGTCAAACGATATGTGCGGAAATAATCGTTTACGAGCGATTTATAGAATTCCATCAGTCCGTATGGTCGTTTGGGGAAGTCCGGGACTGCTACAGTTGGAAGTTGTTGACGGACAAGTTCACGTTCAGTTGGGTTGTCATCGACAAAAACCATGCTGTCTATACCTATATTAAGTTCTGCGGCAAGTTCACGTATATTGTCGGCTTTATTTTGCCAGTTAATCCGGTACGCTGCAATATGCTTCGGCCCAAGTTTTACAAATGGGTTCTTTTCCCAGAGCTCCTTTACATCGGTCTCATTGTTCTTACTGCAAACAGTGAGGATAACGCCACTGTTGGCGAGGGACACAAGAGCTTCCTGAAAATACATGAAAGCATTACCAGGATAATCACCGTTCATCTTCACACCACTGATTCCATCTTCTCCTAGTATTCCACTCCACAATGTGTTATCAAGGTCGAGTACCAGGCATTTTTTTCTTGGAAATGTCAGCTCGGAAATCTTTTTTCTCCACCAATCCTTAAAAGCAGGTGCGATGGATGGACTGATTATCATTTGCGACATGAAATAGAATTTCCAGTTAATCCACGTGTCGGGATTGTGTAGTGAAAGAAATTCTCCAAAATCAATGACTCTCACATTCGTTCTCTCCGATGCAATTTTCCATGCCAAATCGTTAACAGTCTTAATTGCTTTGTCAACTATCCGGTCTGTATCTGAGACAACGACCTTGAATAAATTTTCAAGTGTCAGTATATAAAAAGGTGTGGATGGCGGTATGGAATCGGCTACGAACTTCAACTTGTCGGCTATACCATTAATCTCTGCAATGGTCTGCTTATTGTCAGTACCTATCGGTGCTATATAGAACCACAGATAGCTATCAGATTCGGGAATGTCTGATAAATTATCATATCCGGAGAACCGTACAGGCTCGTCAAACAGATTCTCTATCGTATAATTGCGAAATACAAACATGCTATTATTTCTCAACAAGTTCTATCAACCCCATATCAGCATGGTAGAGGAACGCTACTCTTCGATGACCTATGGCACATGCTTCCTTTGGCTTTGATACGATTATATACCTCAGTCGTTTGAACGTTCTTATTGTGCTGTCAAGATCATCTACCACATAGCATGTATGATACGGCGTAACACCATTCTTTTCAAGAATCTGAACTATTGGAGATTTATCATCTACTGGGGATAACAATTCAACAAGAGGCATCTCGGTATGAGTTAAGAAGCAGATGTTGATATTCTGCAATGGGTCGAAGATTGTTTCACCTTTTGAATAACCTAATGCTGAGTATGCTTCGGCTGTTTTATCTATATTTTGGCATGCTATGCCAAAATGATGAAATTCAATGTGATTCATTCTGAGGGTGCTTCTTGCAAAATCTTACGAAATTTCTCCAGTTTTCCAACCCATCTTCTCTTTCCAGAAAACGCTCTTTAGTAATTTCATGCTGAATGAATATTTCTCCATTCAGCGCTTTTTCAGCCCCGAACTTTCCGCCCAAATACTCATTAAGTAATTTGGCATCAGTGTTGTTTATGTTTGTCCCGCCATAAACTGATTGCAATCCAATTTCTTTAAATAGGAATCGATGAGCGGTAGCTAAAAATTCTACAGATATACCGCTGTTTAAATTCGGTGGGAAGAGATAATATCCTAGTTCGGCTCTGTTAGATTGTTCATCTATATCAAAAATACTGATGACACCGATAGGCGTATCTCTTTTGGAAACAAACCAATATAGTTTTGAGTCAGTATTGTTGAGATACTGTATAAAAGATAAATGTTCCTCTTTAGAAATTTCATCCTTATTGTACATCACTTTGCGGATGTTGGGATGATTTCTCCAGATACGGATGTTTTCGATGGTTTCGTCATCCAATTGGAGGAAATTTACAAATGAGTACTCACCAACTGTATAAGTCTTGACTTTGTCAATGTACATATTATTTCTTTTGGGTGAGGTTGAACTTCATTTCGGCGAGCGCCCAGTCGGTGGGGGTGTCGAGATCCTGCACTTCGAGTTCGGAGAGGATTATGGGGGCGGTGTTGTCGGTCCAGAATCCATTTGCCTGGCGTAATGCCTGGGTTGTGGCGAAGTAGAACTGTCCGGCATCGTGATAGAACGAGGGGAGATCCTGCGAGCGCGACTGGCGGTATTCGGGCCACCGCATGGCTATGCGTCCGTCGCCGTCAATGACGAGTCCACGGAGTACGGGGTAGGAGAATGCGGTACATGTGAATGCCGAGTCAAAACCGCCGCTGTCAAGTATTCCGGATGCCTCGCGAAGTCTCTCGGGAGTGACGAACGGTGCTGTCGCGTAAAGGCAGCAAACTATGTCGAATACGTAGCCGTTCTCACGGTATCTGTCGAGAACTTCGTTTATGACATCGGCTGTGGTGGCATAGTCGTTGGATGTGGCTTCCGAGCGCATGAACGGTACTTGAGCGCCATACTGTCTGGCTACGGAAGCTATCTCTTCATCGTCGGTAGAGACCATGATTACGTCAAAGATTCCTGACTGCAACGCAGCTTCGATGGAATATGCGATTATCGGTTTGCCGAGGAAATCCTTGACGTTTTTCCGGGGAATGCGTTTGCTGCCTCCGCGTGCCGGTATAATAGCCAACCGTTTCATCATTTCACGAATTCGAGTACTTTTTCTATGACGTAGTCCTGTTCCTCGTCGGTCAGGGTTGGGTACATGGGCAGAGAGAGGCAGTGGTCGTAGTACGCCTCAACGACAGGCAGATCTCCTTTCTTATTGCCGCGCTGGCGGTAGTATGGCATGAGGTGCAGCGGCACGTAATGTACCTGTGCGTAGACGCCGTTTTCGTGGAGATAGTCGTACAGACCTTTTCTGTCCGGCACCTGGATTATATAGAGGTGGAATGCGTGATAGATGTCGTCGCGACGCGATGGAGTCTTAATCCCGGGTATGTTTTTGAAGGCTTCGTCGTAGCGCTCCGCTATCTGTTGGCGACGCCGGAGCCCTTTGTCAGCCCGTTCGAGCTGTGTGATTCCGAGTGCTGCCTGGAAGTCGGTGAGACGGTAGTTGAAGCCGAGATCCTGCATCTCATAGTACCATCCGCCGTCGCATTTCTCAAGTTTCGAGGGGTCTTTGGTGATACCATGTGTGCGGTAGTGGCAGAGCCGCTCGTAGAGTTCGGGGCTATTGGTGGTGACCATGCCTCCCTCGCCGGTGGCTATGTGTTTGACAGGGTGGAATGAGAAGATGCTCAGATCGGCGAAATTTCCATTTCCGCTATGCTGCTTCACTCCCTTAGAATCTGTGAACCAGGCTCCGGGTGCATGGCAGGCGTCTTCGATTAGCCACAAGCCGTACTCGTCGCAAAGTTTGCGGTACTCCTCGAGGTTATGCGGATAGCCGGCGAAATCCACAATTATCACTCCTGTGAATGTGCCTTCGGGGTGACTCCGGAGTATGCCGCGCAGTTTGTCGATATCCATGAGGTATGTCTCGGGGTCGATGTCGCAGAATGTGACTTCGCCTCCGCAATATCTCACGCAGTTGGCGCTCGCGGCAAAGGTCATGGGTGTGACTATGACATTGTCGCCGGGCTTTACACCCAGGACAGTGGTGGCAAGATGCAATCCGGATGTGGCGTTATTGACCGCGACAGCATACTTCGCGCCAACATATTCCGCAAGCTTGGTCTCGAATTCCTTAATTTTCGGACCTTGCGTAAGGTAATCGCTGCGGAGGGTGGATATCACCGCCTGGATATCGTCGTCGTTGATCGACTGGCGACCATAGGGTATCGGTTTGCGGATCATTTCACTTCAAAGTTGGGGTCGACGAATTCCTTGATCTTTTGGCGCATGCTTTCGACAGTCTCCCACTCCTCGTTGTTGTCCGAGCTGTAGTGGAAACCGTTGGGTACCGGCTTGCCGTTGTGATGGCGCATGTAGTCGTCGCGATCGTATTTGAAAGATACCGAGGGGAGGATGGCGTAATAGCGTCCTATATCGATGGTGTTCAATGCGTCGGTCATGGTTATCATCTCCTCGTGCAGTTTCTCTCCGGGGCGTATACCTACCTCTTCCTGTGGCAGTGAGGGAGCGATTGCAGTGGCGACGTCCTTGATGTGGTAAGACGGGATCTTGGGAATGAATATCTCCCCGCCGAGATGATGCTCTATAGCCCACAGAACGAGATCCACGCCAGCCTGGAGTGAGATGTTGAAGCGGGTCATGCGCATGTCGGTGATTGGGAGCTCTTTGGCTCCGTTATCGCGCTTATTGATGAAGAACGGTATTACAGATCCGCGTGATCCCATGACGTTGCCGTAACGTACGACCGAGAAACGAACAGGATTATCGCCTTTTATGTTGTTGGCGGCAGTGAAGAGCTTGTCGGATGTAAGCTTGGTGGCTCCGTACAGGTTGATCGGTGCGCAAGCTTTGTCGGTCGATAACGCCACTACATGTTTCACACCGGTTGATAATGCTGCGTTGATTACGTTCTGTGCGCCGTTGACATTAGTCTTTATGCACTCCTCGGGGTTGTATTCAGCGGTGTCGACCTGCTTGATCGCGGCTGCGTGTATTATGACATCGATACCCTGGCATGCTCTGCGGAGACGCTCGCCATCGCGGACATCGCCGATGAAGAACCGGAGCTGAGGGTACTTTTCGTGCGGGTATTTCTGACGGAGCTCGAACTGCTTGAGCTCATCGCGTGAGTATATCACGATTCTCTTGACCTCGGGATAACGCTGGAGTATTGTCTCAACGAATTTTTTCCCGAATGAACCGGTTCCACCGGTTATAAGCACGGATTTGTTGTTTAGCATAGTATGCTTGTTTATATTTATGCTGTATCGGAGGGGGAGCGGGGGCTGGGTCAGACCACGTTCCGGTAGTTTTTCAGATCCATTTGGAGTGCCTGGCGCTCGTAGGGGTGCAGGGTGTCGTCGTCGGCGAGCAGTACGGCTGCTTCATTGGCGAGCGACAGGGCGTCGGCTGGGTTGAGGTATCTTGATGCTTCGATGAGGAAGAGGCGGTATGTGCGGAGGGTGGGGGAATCGAGTGCGGCTATCTCAATTGCCGCGAATCTCTCAGCCCACTCTTTTTTGACGGTGTCCTCGAGGTTGCCGAACTGTGCGTAAAGGCTTTCGCTGAGGAGCACGGTCAGGCGCTGCAGTGTGTTGTCAAGATCATTGCCGGGAGATACGTGGCGGGTGTTCATTCCGTCGCACCACAGGGAGATGATGTCGCAGTACCATTCGAGCATTCTGCCACCGCTCCATCTTGCGTCGGTGCGCAGCCGGCGTTGAATCAGTTTCGCGAGGTGCACGCGGTTGACCGTTGGGTCGCCTTTCATCAGTGAACTGAACACTCTCTGCATTGCGGCTTCCATGACGCTTTCAGGCATCATGGCTCCGTAGCAGATGCGGTGCATCATATCGAGGCATTCTATAAGCGGTACGATTTCGGCGACGGGAAGCGTGCTCAGGCTTTTTTCGGTTCTGTCGATCCATGTCTTGCCTTCTTTCAGCAACGGTGACAGTTCGCGCGACAGTTGTGTGGCGAATGTGCCGCCGCTTTTGGCGTAGATGTGCGAGATGAGCAGGTGACCGTAGCCAATGGTCTCGCGTGCGTCGGCATAGTCGATCCCGGCGGCTGAGGGAATACACAAAAGAGGAGAAAATATCATGCGGGATGGTCAGTTGTCACAGTTGAGGTAATGGCGGTATTCCACGGAGAGGGCACGCAGCATGCCGGTGGCGGATTTCGATAGTCCGTCGGTAAGCCTGTAGCCCTCGCGCACGCGATCCATATCTTTGTATGCTATGCCGAGTATGAGGTCGACGAGTGCAGTGGTCTGCGGGTTTGTGATGGCGCGTGAGCGTCGTTCATATCGGGCTGCATATTCCTTAGCCTGTTCTACGTTGCCGAGTACCATCATAGCGCTTGTGAGAACGGCAAGCAGCTTTGCCTCGAATTTCTGATTGTCGAGCCTGACGCACTCCATGCGTCGGCAGAACACCTGCAGGCTTGTGATCTCATTGCGGGTGAGTGGCGCGCCGTCGTGGTATTTCCGGAGTGCGGCGAACAGCTTGGGTATTATTGCGTCGATCTGGTCGTAAGCGCGTTTTGAGCACTTTGCGAACTCAAGGACGCGGACCTGCTGAGCCTCCACATTCCAGGCTATGGTGCCGAGATCGGCGCTGGCGCTGAGCACTATGTTTCCACGTTTGCTCTTTGGCTTGGGAATGAATACCCCTTTTATGCCGGCAAATTCTCCGTCGAGCACTTCGACGAGATCTCCTGCCTGAAGATCGATGTCTTCAATATTGTAGAAGGGGAGGGTGTTCTCGTATGATCGCGCTATGATCCGGAAGCTTTCCATAGCTTCGTCGCTAAGTGTGGCGTAGCGGCGATCGGTGCTTTTGTCGAGGACAAAGCTGAATCCGTTGGGTTGTCCGCACAGTGATTTGACATCGTCGAAAGTTCCGCGGACGAATACGTAGTGGAATGTCAGCGGGCGTTCGCATGCCTTCACTTCACCCTTTTTGATTTCCATGTGTAGAATCTTGGGAGCGAACAGTTCGACTCTCGGTGATGATGAATTGAAAGTGTCGATCGCGGAGTGTATGGAGTCTTTAGGTGAGATGGTCGGTCGGATGAAATTAAGGACAAACCACCATTTCTGTCCGTCGTTCGGCGATATGTTTTCGTGCTCCGGCATTACCTGAAAGGGTGTTCCTATATTTAGCTTCGCATCCGCGCTATTGCTGAATTACAATGAATTAGCGAGGCGCGCTGCCAAACTACCGAAAAGGCTCTATTGGAAGAGCGGTGTTTAATATCTCTTGATAAGAGATAGTAGCCTTATGTGCAACAGTTTTGTTTATACGCAGATAGCCGAGACACGCATATCTTTCCCACACTGCCGGTTATATATTTTCACCATATAAAATGAATATTGATGCCAACCTCTCTGAAATTATATATAAAAAACAGATAGCTTCATCCTTGCATATTTAGATACAAGTTAGTACCTTTGCAATTGAAAGCATAACACAAGTGTTACCTTAGATTATGCCAATATACTATCTCTTATCAAGAGATAGTAACTTTAGCTTTCGGATTAAGTGGCTTTGAATCGGGTGTGTTATGCCCTATTCGGGGTGTGGGGAGATTGATGAGTGTTGTTCCTGTGTCCGGTTTGCTCCGGTTGATCCGCTACTATTTCAGTTTATTATATATGATGGCTCTGCGATTGCAATAGTCGTGGAGCGGGAGGTTTTGTATTTGTAGTGTGGGGTAGTGGTTATTAATTTGGGGGAGTAGTTATTAATTTAGGTGTCCCTTGGTAGGCATCATATAATAGTATGTGATAAGAGTTTTTATGGTGGCTTTGGTTTATGGTGTGAGGTATGGACAAAAAAAATTGACTGTCTCCCGACAATCAATCTTAGTTAACCTTAAATCTAATACCATGAAAAACACGTTGCAAATTTAAAGCGATTTGTAGGAGTGTGCAAACAAATTGATATGAAAACGCGATTGTTTTAACGAATTTTTAACCAATATGGTGGTTTTTGCCCGGAAATGTAGGTTTTGTGGCGAGATTTTGTGGGTTTGTGTAGCAAAATGTCAGAATGTATATAGGAGTGCATATATTTTAGAGATATGCCTCGTTAGTAAATATTAACACAAGGCGAATATGATTATTAACCTGCATAATATCAGTATAATATTGATGTGGGGATCGTAGAATAGCTTTTCCTTTTCCGGTCCAAGTAAAAAATATATTTGGAAAGGTCGGGGATGTGTGATTACCTTTGTGGTGTATTAGTAAAATAGTGCACTACTTCACTAATGCTCTAAGGGTCGGATTCCGGATGCAGATTCCAGGAGCTATGTGGGGTAGGGTGGTAAACTTCAAAAACACTATAACAGATGATTGACATCAACAACATCACATTTGGCTACGGACGCCGTCGCAAGCCTGTGCTCAGTGATTTTTCACTGAGTATAGATGCCGGTGGGATCTACGGTCTTCTGGGAAGGAACGGTGCCGGTAAGTCAACCTTGCTGTACCTGATTGCAGGTCTGCTGTCGCCTCAGAAGGGCAGCATAACGGTAGCCGGTGCAGATCCGCGCTTGCGCCGCCCATCAACGTTGGCTGACATTTTTATCGTACCGGAGGAATTCTCGCTCCCGTCGCTGCGTATGGAGGAGTTCGTGCGTATAAACAAGCCGTTTTATCCGAATTTCAGTGCGGAGGATCTGAAACGTCATCTGACAACTTTCGAGATGGATCCGGAGATGCACCTCGGGTCGTTGTCGATGGGACAGAAGAAGAAAGCATACATGTGCTTCGCGCTGGCGTGCAATACGCCGCTGTTGCTGCTCGACGAGCCTACCAATGGTCTTGACATCCCGGGCAAGAGCCGCTTCCGACAGTTTATAGTCAGCGCAATGAGCGACGACCGCACGGTGTTGATTTCCACACATCAGGTGCGCGATATAGACCGCATTCTTGATCATGTGATCATCACGGACTCCAACCATGTGATATACAACGAAAGCGTGGCGCACACCTTAAACCGGCTTCAGTTTCTCACGACGACCGACAAGGAGGAGATCTCAGCGGCATTGTACTCACGTCCTGCCGTGGATGGATGCGAGATTGTCACCTTGAATCGCGATGGTGAAGCTGAGACCGATATAAATCTCGAGCTTTTGTTTGAGCTTGCTCTGGCTGATCCCGGCAGACTGAATGAAGCAGTTGCGAACCTTAAAACTGAAAGAATATGACGCCGATAGATAAAATGAGTTTCCGCCGCATAATGAGTCTGACCGGCGCACTGGTCAGTGAACGTCGCCGGCGTCTGCTGTTGCAGGGACTGGCAATGTTGGGAATCATGCTCGTGTTCATGATCTTCCAACCGTACAGCCACTCCTGGGGATATGAGCATTCGGATGTTGACCCGGTGATCGCGGTTATGGGTATGGCTTATCTTCTTGGATTCTACGTTTTCGGTTGCATTGGTGCATCCACGATGTTCAGCGATCTCTCCACCCGTCAGGGACGGATAAACACCCTGATGCGTCCGGCGTATGCTATAGAGAAATTCGCGTCGCGCTGGCTGATATATACTCCTTGTTATATGGTGGTGTATGCGATTTGCGTCATAGTGTGTGAGGCTGCACGAACATTGCTGACACATGCCATATATGATCATCCGGTAGTGACACCGCTTTACTCCGTGCTGTTCGACCGTGATCTGATGCACGCCATGACGTCGCATATCTCGGATTTTGGGGAGATTGTCACAATCTCGATACTCGGCTTCCTCGCGTTGCAGTCGTTTTTCATGCTTGGCAGTGCTGTGTGGCCGCGCATCTCGTTTGTAAAAACCTTCTCGGTATGCTACCTTTTTGCCGCCGTTACGCTGGTTAGTGCCATAGTGGTGGACAAAATGACTTCTGTCTCCGGAATCCACGTAGGATCTGTAATAGATGACAATGATTTTGCAATCGGTGTCACGCTACTGACCGCCGCTACGCTTATCAACTGGGCATTAACCTGGCTCCGCCTCGGTGAGACGGATGTCATAACAACAAAACGATAAGTTATGCCGGTCATTAATTCCAAGGCGATCTATCTGCAACTCGCCGATAAGATAATGGACGGAATACTGAGCGGTGAATATCCGTCAGGCGAACGTCTTCCGTCGGTGCGTGATTACGCGGCATCAGTCGAGGTAAACTCCAATACGGTCATGCGCACCTACGATTTCCTTCAGCAGCGCGGAGTGATATCCAATAAGCGCGGTGTGGGCTTTTTTGTGGATGCAGAGGCGCGGCAGACTATACTTGAATTGCGGCGGAGCCAGTTTTTCAATGAGGAGACGCCCTATTTTTTCAACCGTCTGAAACAATTTGAGGTCAGTTCGCGTGAGCTGGCTGAGATGTATCAGAACTATCTTAAAAACCAGCAATGAAACGAACAACAATAGCGATTATAATAATCGCCGTAATATCATATTTGGCGGTACTGGTGTCAGTCACAGTGGAAAATCTCAGCACGAAGACGTTACCGGAGATAACCTTTGGTGGAAGCCGTACAAGCACTATCGCGATGGATGCGGCACCGGCACACATCGCGGAGCTGCGTGTTGCCGACCGTGATGCCGCTCTGGTGTATTGCAGCATCCCGAAGCTGAGGATTGTGGCTGACGACACTGTCGCGGCTCCACGGCTGACAATGCCGGAGCGGTTTGAGAGTTATGTGCGTCTGGAGCCGGAGGGCGACACCCTTAAGCTGTCGTTTGTCAGCCCCGACGGCAATGAAGCCGGTGTCCACGTGGAGGGTGAGATGGTTCTGCATCTGCCGGTAATGCCCGTGGCGATAATAAATCGCATAACAAAGGAAACGTCACTGGAGGGTGCTGTCGTGTATACAATGAGCTTTTCAGGTTCATCCAAGTTGATGCTGACTGATTGTGACGTGAACAGACTGTCGGTGAAGATTAAAGACAGGTTTTTCAATCCCTCTGTCGCACTGTGTGACAACTCGCACGTAGGGAATCTCAGTGTCTCAGGCGCAGACTCATGGCTGAAACTGGATGCCGACAGCACTTCGGCTGTGGGTAGCCTTACGCTCGAAAGCGTCAAAGGAGTGAAAATCGGTGCGGGCAGCCGCATAGATGATATCCGGCATAAGGCTTCAGGCGGCAAATCTCAGCTGACTATAGAAACAGACGGGGATTTCCGCACCGGATTAAACTTATATCATTAACTTTGCAGAAAACAATACCACTGTTATGGATGAGAATATGAAAAAATGCCCCTATTGCGGTGAGGAGATCCGCCGTGAGGCAATAAAATGCCGTTACTGCCAGAGTATGCTCGATGGCACGCAAGGTCAGGCTTACAACGGTTTCGGTTCGGGCGCTACGCCACCGCCGCCACCTTACGGTACGCGCCCGGGCACCTCGTGGGAAGCGAACGATCCTTTCGCCGACGGACCCGAGGGGAAGAGCCGTGGCGTCACCGCCATATTCGCACTATTGCTCGGAGCTATAGGAGTGCACTACTTCTATATTGGCAAGCCTCTTGGCGGAGTGGTGTTCATACTCCTTACACTCGTGAGCTGCGGAACAGTCGCTACGATCCTCGGTGTGGTTCAGGCTATAATGATGTTCTGCATGACCAATGACGAGTTCCGCAGCCGTTACATCACCACACCATCGTCATTCCCTTTCTGAACGTGGGCGGGTAGGTTGGAAATCTTTCCTGTACCAAGGTGTTGAATAGGCAAGATCAATAAAATCGCGGCGCATCCAGGCTCTTTCAGCGAGCGCCAGCATATCGACAGCAAGCGGCTTGATATCAGGTACGAATATAGCATTCGTACTTGTTATCAGGTCGCGTGCCTTATCGCTGCCATTGCCGAAGAAGAGCACTTTGGTGGAATCGGTCCACTCTCTGTAATTGTTTTCGTCGAGAATGAGCGGCTGCGGTTGCATCAGCGGCTGCAGGGCGGCATCATATACGGCAGTGAAGACCTCCATGCGGCGGGCATCGATCATCGGGGCATACAGCGCACCGTCAGGAATCTCCATGCCTGAGAACATCACCGAGACGGCGAGCAGTTGCAGCGTGTCTATGCCTATTAGCGGCACGTCGAGCCCGAATGCCAGCCCTTTAGCCTCTGAAAGCCCGATGCGCAGTCCGGTGTAGCTTCCGGGGCCCATAGAAACGGCGACAGCATCGAGCGACATCTCCAGTTCGCGGGCGCGGTCAAGGCAATCCTTCACAAATCCACTAAGCATCGCTGCATGGTTGCGTCCTGTGAAATCCTCGCGGTGACAAAGCACCGTGCCCTCGGCTGTCAGTGCGGTTGAGCAGACATCAGTCGATGTCTCTATGCATAAAATTACTGCCATGATACTCTATAGTAGTAAAAAAACTTTCCGCAAAGTTACGTTTTTTCGCGCTTTTCGCGTAATTTTGTGAAAAAGTTACTGACATGCTTCTATCAATGACCGGATTCGGCAAAGCGGTGGCCGAAGCAGACGGTAAAAAAATCACCGTGGAAATAAAGTCGCTCAACAGCAAACAGCTCGATCTGTCGCTGCGTCTGCCCTCCCTGCTCCGGGAGTCGGAGCCTGATGTGCGTGCGGAGATCGCGCATACGCTTGAGCGTGGCAAAGTTGAAGCCACCGTTTATGTGGAGCAGCAGGGCGACGACAGCGTGGCGCATTTCAATATGCCACTGATCAAGGCGTATAAAGAACGTCTTGAGTCCATGTCGGTCGAACTCGGCATCCCGGAACCTGATGATTGGTACAGCGTACTGATGCGTCTGCCGGACGTGATGCGCAGCGATGTCACTACAGCCGCATCCGATGCAGAGTGCGAGGCACTGCTCGCTGCCACCCGTGGTGCTGTGGAGGGGCTTATGGCATTCCGCCGCCGCGAGGGTGAGAAACTGGAACGCTTTTTCGCGCAGCGCATAGAGCGCATCGGTGAGCTGTTGCGTGAGATAGATGTGCATGAGCAGGAGCGTGTAGGCCGTATCCGTGCCCGTATCGAGGAGGGTCTTGCGAAACTTACGAGCGTTGAGATTGACCGCGGTCGCCTTGAACAGGAGATGATCTACTACATTGAGAAACTTGATGTCAATGAGGAGAAACAGCGGTTGGCACAGCATCTCAACTATTTCATGGAGACCATGGGTGCATCTTCGAGCCAGGGAAAGAAGCTCGGATTCATATCGCAGGAGATAGGGCGTGAGATAAACACTCTCGGCTCGAAAAGCAATCATGCGGAGATGCAGAAGATCGTTGTGCGCATGAAGGATGAGCTCGAGCAGATCAAGGAGCAGGTTCTCAATGTCATGTGACCGCATCACAGTAACTCATAAGAAATCCACTTTTTTGAGATGAAAACCGGAAAGATCATCATAATAAGCGCACCGTCGGGCTGCGGTAAGTCAACAATAATAAACGAACTGCTGCGGCGTGGTGAGATCGATATGGAGTTTTCAGTATCGGCGACCAACCGTCCTCCGCGCGAGGGGGAGCGTAACGGCGTGAACTATTGGTTCCTGACGGAGGAGGAGTTTAACTCCGCGATAGCCAGGGGCGAATTCGTGGAGTATGAGGAGGTCTATCCCGGACGCTTCTACGGCACGCTCCGTTCGGAAGTGGAACGCCGTTGTGCCGAGGGTCATAACGTCGTGCTTGATATCGATGTCAAGGGTGGCGTAAACGTGAAGCGGATGTTCGGTGAACGTGCGCTCAGTCTTTTCATACAGCCGCCGAGTGTCGAGGAGCTACGCCGGCGTCTCATATCGCGTGCAACAGATCCGATCGAGGAGATTGAGAAGCGTGTCGGTAAAGCGGAGTTCGAGCTCGGATTCGCCAAGGATTATGATGCTGTGGTGGTCAACGATGATCTTGCGAGAGCTATCGCCGATACAGACCGCATAATAAAAGATTTCATAGCCCGCTGATGACTGTCGGGTTGCTCGGGGGATCATTCAATCCCGTCCACATCGGTCACATGATCGTGGCGCAGTATATCGCCGAATTCGGAGGCGTCGACTGCGTGTGGATGGTGCTGTCGCCCCGCAATCCGCTCAAGGATCCGGCGGAGCTGATCGATGACCGGCACAGACTTGCCATGCTTAGGATAGCCACCGGCGCGTCGGAACGCATCAGTGTCAGCGATGTGGAGCTTGGATTGCCGCGGCCGTCATATACGATCGATACTCTGAAGGCGCTTGCAGCAATGTATCCGGAGCATGATTTCCGGTGGATCACCGGCAGCGACAACCTTCTGGAAATCCACCGGTGGAAGTCATGGCGTGAGATTCTCCGGGACTTCGGCATGATTGTTTACCCACGTCCGGGTTATGCCGTTACGGGAGAACTGCCCGCCGGTGTCAGCATGGTGGAAGCCCCTCAGGTGGATATCTCAAGCACGATGTTGCGCCGCGACATAGCCCGCGGAGCATGGTTGAACTACTTCATGCCTCCGGGTGTTGCCGAGTATATAAGGGAAAACAGACTTTACATATCCCAACCCTAACTTAAAAAATGGATCATGAATAACAACGCATTGGCTTTCATAGCTCTCGGTAATGAATACTGTCAGGCTGTCGAGAACGCCCGCGAGGTGGAACGGCACGATTTCGTATTGACAATCACCCGGTTGCTTCCGCGTATATATATAGCCGCCTCCGACCTCTCGGCTGAGAGCATTCTGACCGAGGAGATGTATATAAATCCTGTGCTCGAGGAGGATTACTATGAGTCGGTGCGACTTGGGCTGGAGCAGCTTTTTGGACCGGAGGATACATATCTGGAGGTTTTTGAGGATGACATGAAGTATTCCGACACTCCGATCGCGGCGAGCATCGCCGAGGGTCTGACAGATATATTCCAGTCGCTTTACAATCTGCTTGAGAATATAAAGGATGCCACCGACGATATGGCTCAGGCGCTGCTTGTGGCGGCAAAGGAGGAGTTTGAAAGCTACTGGAGCCGTGTGCTCTGCAATGTGATGCGCCCGCTTAATGCAATACGCTTCAGTCCGGATGCTGAAGAATGACCATTAATTATTAATCAGAAATCACTATTACACCATGGATAAAACAGCAATCTACACCGATGATCTTTTAGAGTTTCTCAACCGTTCTGTCGTCAACTTCTTTGCGGTCGATACCGTGCGCCGTCGTCTTGAGCAGGAGGGTTTCCGCCGTCTTGAGGCACGCGACCACTGGGATCTGCAGCCCGGAGGCAGGTATTACCTCACTCAGAACGATACGGCTCTTTTCGCATTCATAGTAGGTGAGAGCGATCCTGCGCGTGGATTCCGTATAATCTCAGCGCACACCGATTCTCCGGGATTCCGCGTGAAACCGTCGGCAGAGATGCTGTGCCCGGGCAATGTGGTGAAACTGAATACAGAGGTGTACGGCGGACCGATACTCTACACGTGGTTCAACCGTCCGCTGTCGCTTGCCGGAAGGGTATTGCTGCGCAGCTGTGACCCGTTCCGTCCTGTCACGCGGCTTGTGAAGTTCGACCGCCCGTTGCTCACGATACCTCACCTTGCCATACATTTCAACCGCTCGGTAAATGAAGGCAATCCGCTGTCGAAGCAGAAGGATATGCTGCCGGTGCTCGGCATCGTCGACGACGGTGGCAAAGCTGACGGTATGCTATGTCGCATGGTGGCTCAGCAACTTGGGGTGGATCCTGATGATATCCTTGACTTTGACCTCTCGCTTTTCGACACAACTCCCGCTACGCTCGAGGGTGTCGACCGCGAATTCATATCCTCCGGACGTCTTGATGACCTTGGCATGGTTCACGCGGCAATGACGGCGCTGATTGAAAGCGAGAACACGGAAGTGACCCGCATTATCGCACTGTTCGACAACGAGGAGACCGGCAGCGGCACGAAGCAGGGTGCGGCATCGCCGATTCTTGCGGATGCCATGCGCCGCATCGTCTACTCGCTCGGTGGCGATGAGGAGACTTATCTGCGCGCCGTTGCTGATTCTTTCATGGTATCAGCCGACAATGCTCATGCCACTCACCCCAACTATGTGGAGAAGCAGGATCCGACGAACCATCCTGTGCTCGGCGGCGGTCCTGTAATCAAAATCAACGCCAACTGCAAGTATATGACCGATGCCGACAGTGCGGCTGTGTTCCGCAGCATCTGCGAGCGAGCCGAAGTGCCGTACCAGTACTTCGTAAATCATAGCGACGTGGCAGGCGGATCGACACTCGGAAACATACTGACCTCGCAGATTCCGCTGCGCGGAGTCGACATGGGTGCCGGTATATGGTCTATGCACTCCGTGCGCGAGACGGCTTCCGTTGACGACCATACATTCATAATCCGCGCGTTCATAGAGTTCTTCTCCTGCTGACAGCGGGGAGTACGGGCTGCCGGAGGGGCATTTCGCATCAGTGCCGTCTGATCCATGGCGTAAATTCGCGTCATGGAACAGACAGACATCATAAATCCTGACACCATGCGTCAGGGGGCACTGCTTGTGGGATTGCTAGCGGTCGACTATGCCGGGGTGCTTGCGGCGATCCTTGCGGATCTCCGTAGCGGTGTGCTGAAAGCGCGTCGCAAAGGTGAGCGGCGCACATCGAGTGGATTCCGCCGGACGGTAGAGAAGGCATCGCGCTACTATGTGACGCTTTTCGCCATGACCGTGATCGATGTCCTGGTGATATCAGCGGTGACTTATCTGCGTGTTGTAGGAGGGTGGAGCCTGCCGCCGTTCCCATTGTTCACAACCATAGGCGCCGTAGGTCTCTCATGTATTGAGCTGAAGAGCATTTACGAGAACTCGCAGGAGAAGGGGGACTATGACACCATCCGGCGGGCGCTGACGCGCATGATGACAGACCGGGAATTTCGCGCGGCACTTGACAAATTGCTCGGTCGGTGACCGCAGTCGCTTTTGAAATCTGCAGTGGCGTTTCATTACAAAAAAATGCGTAACTTTGGGGCGTGAAACTACACTTGATTTCATCAGCATTAATCATCGCTCTGCTGGCTCCCGCCACAGCCGCCGCAGAGAGCGTGCCTGATGCCGGTGGGCTTGACTATTCAGTGTCGGTCAACGCCTGGCATGGGAGCGGTGACTTCGCGCCCCATCTCATCGCCTCGGGATGCTTCGGTATGGCGGATATGAGTTCGGGCGCGACACTTTCGGCGATGCTGAGCCGAAAGACGGATATGTCGCGGAGGTTCAGTTTCGGCGTTGGTGTGCAACTCGCCTCGGGATGGCAGGGGAGTGTCGGCTACGCGCAGTTTGACGATGGGGTGTGGAGAGAAAACTCCAACCATCCGTCAAGATTCTGGATCCAGCAGCTTTATGGTGAGGTGAAATGGCGCTCGCTGTCGGCTACGTTTGGAATGAAAAACCGTGGCTCGGCGCTTTTTGACGATGTCCTGTCGTCGGGCGATCTGGTGCATAGCAACAATGCACGTCCGACACCGGAACTGATGATTGAGTTAAACCGTTTTGTCGACATACCTCTCACCTCCGGCTGGGTTCAGATCGGTGCCGCCCTCGCATACGGCAGATTTACCGACGACGGATGGTGGCGTCAGCAGTTCAATTATTATTCAGGTCACATAGCCTCGGGGCAATGGTACACATACCGACGGCTTCATTTCCGCACGCGCGCAGACCGGCGCGTGTTTGTGACAGTCGGTGTGCAGAGCGCAGGTCAGTTCGGCGGCACGACCTATTATTATGAGTATGGATCCATGGGAAAAGAGGACCGGCGCGGTCTTCATCTGAAGGATTTTTTCAAGATACAGTTCGGCTCAGGCGGGGAGACCTTCGTGTTCGGCAACACTCTCGGCGCATGGGATCTGAAAGCCACTGTCAATTTGGCTAAGGGCAGAACGCTCGAGGCTTACACACAGATGCCGTGGGAGGATGGATCCGGTATGGCTAAACTCAATGGTTTTGACGGTCTGTACGGCATCGCATATCATGATCCGGACGGTTTTGTGACCGGAGCTGCTGTGGAGTATCTTGATCTTACGAATCAGTCAGGACCGATACACTGGGCACCGGGCGATTATCCCGGCACGACAATACCCAGTGAGGCTACCGGAGCAGACAATTACTACAATAACGCAGCCTACAACGCTTACGCCCTCTATGGCAGAACGATAGGCTCGTCGATGGTGATGGGACCGCTGTATAATCTAAACGGTGTGAACGAGATGGTAGGCAACCGTATGAGGGGAGTCCATGCCGCCGTCACCGGGCGTGCGCCGCACGGTATCGGGTGGCGTGCGTCATTCTCATGGCGCAAAGCTTACGGTAACGGTTTCAAATCATTGGTGCCGGCACTGCATTCTGTTTCTGTGATGGCTGAAGCGTCATGGAAACCGGCGCGCCTGCCGCATCTGCGATTCAATCTGCAGGGGGCGGTCGATCGTGGCACGATGCCTTCCAACAGCGCGGCATTGCTTGTGGGTATGACATATTCAGGAGAGATAGGGCTATGAGAAAGATCCAAGTCATATTATTTACCGCTTTGATGATCATAGCCGCCGGATGCACGCACAACAATGGCGACATAGGTCCGTGGTTCGGCATCTGGTATCTCGAGCGCATGGAAATCGACGGGGTTGATGATCCGGACTATGATGGCGACGTAATACTGAAATTTCAAGGGAGCGTGCTTGAAACACAGGTGATAGATCCTTACGCGTATAATTTCGGGCGTTTCGCATCATGGAGTTGCGACGGCAATATAATGATCATCAACGCGGCTCCTGATGTGACGGGTGTTAAAGGGCTTATCTCGCGCCTGAAACTTCCGGAAGAGGACGGACTTCGGCTTGATGTGTTGTCGCAGACCGGAAAAAACGCCACATTACGCTGGGTGTCACCCTCGGGTCAGACCCAGACATATTTCTTAAGAAAGCATTTATGACAATGAACGATAATAACAGCCGCGTGCGTGTGCTCGTCACCGGAGCCGACGGATTCATCGGTTCACACCTGACCGAGCTGCTTCTCGCCGAGGGATATCAGGTTCGCGCGTTAAGCCAGTATAATTCCTTCAACAGCAACGGCTGGCTGGAGGATGTAGCGCAATCGCCGGCGCTTGAGATTGTGAGCGGTGATGTGCGCGACGCAGCTTTCTGCCGCCGAATTGTAGAGGGTTGCGACACGGTGTTCCATCTTGCCGCGCTCATCGCGATCCCGTACAGCTATGAGGCTCCGGGAAGCTATGTGGATACAAATATCGGCGGCACGCTGAACATCTGTCAGGCTGCGCGCGATTGCGGTGTACGCCGCCTGATAGTCACTTCCACGAGCGAAGTGTATGGCACCGCACGGTATGTACCTATCGATGAAAAACATCCCCGGCAGCCACAGTCGCCGTATTCAGCTACCAAGATCGGTGCCGATGCGATAGCGATGAGTTTCTACAATGCATTCTCACTGCCGGTGGTGATCGCGAGACCGTTCAACACCTATGGGCCACGTCAGAGCGCGCGTGCGATAATCCCGACAATCATCACGCAGATAGCCAATGGCGCGCGTGAGATAAAGGTGGGCGACCTGACTCCTACACGTGATTTCAATTTCGTCACCGACACGGCACGAGGCTTCCTTGCCATAGCCCGTGCGGAGGGTGTCGAGGGGCAGGAGTTGAACATCGCCACCGGAACGGAGATCTCCATGGCTGATACTCTCCAGACTATCGCCAGGATCATGCAGAGCGATGTGCGTTATGTGACAGATCCGCAGCGTCTGCGTCCGGCAAATAGCGAGGTGTTCCGCCTTTGCGGCGACAGCAGCCGTCTGCGTGAGCTTACAGGTTGGGCGCCTGAATTTTCGCTTGAAGAAGGGCTACGGAAAACAATCGAATGGTTCACCCGTCCGCAGAATCTCGCGAAATACAAGTGGCAGTCGTATAACCGCTGATAGTCTCTCACTCACAGTAAACCATTTCCCGGCATGTCGACGCAAAAAGACTCGCTCCGTTTGCAACAGCAGCAGAAGCTCCATCAGAGCCTCTCGCCGCTGCAGGTGCAGTTTGTGCGTGCGCTCGAGATGACCGGTCCGGAGATGGAGGAGGAGGTGAGGAGGGAGCTTGATGAGAATCCGGCGCTTGAGGAGGCTCCCGAGCATCAGAATGAGGAGCTGCCGGCACAGGATGAATTCAAGGAGAGTGCCGAGGAGCTTCAAATGGCAGATTACCGTTCGGAGGACGACATACCCTCCTACCGTCTGGGTATATCGAACCGTAGCGCCGATGATCCTTATTATGAGCCTGAGGCTGTGGATGGCGGGAACTCGCTGATGGAACATATCATCAGTCAGCTTGCCCAGATGCATCTTTCTGCTGACGATATGGTGATCGCACGCCTGATCGCGGGTAATATCGACGATAACGGCTATATGACCCGCTCGTTGCAATCGATCACGGATGACGCGGCTATACAGTGGGGGATTGACACGACCTACGAGCGTGTAAAAGAGATATGGCGAATGATACGCAGGTGTGATCCTTCCGGTGTGGGGGCTGTCGATCTGCGTGATTGCCTTCTGCTCCAGCTTGACATGAAGCCTGCAGGAAAGAGCCGGGATGTGGCGCGGGAGATGCTGACGCATTATTTCGACCTATTCTCCAGGATGCGTTTCCGCGAACTGCGCCGGGCTATAAAAGCCGGCTCCGAGACTTTCGACGAGGCGCTTGCCCTTATCCGTACGATGAATCCCAAACCCGGGACAGTCGTTACTGGCAATACATTTGCCGATGACGACCGCACGGCACACATAACTCCTGATTTCATCGTAGAGAACGAAGGGGGCAATCTGACACTCGTGATGCCGAGCCATATTCCGCATTTGCAGGTGGAGCAGACTTTTGTAAACGCTGAGGTGGAGCTGCGCCCGCGCACACGCAGGGATGAGGAGGCAGCCGCATTTGTGAGGAGCAAGCGCGCGGAGGCTGAGAACTTCATACGCGTCGTAAGTATGCGCCGCGAAACTCTACTCCGTGTGATGACCGCGATAATGAAACTTCAGCGCGATTTTTTCCTGACGGATGATGAGCTTCAGCTGCGCCCGATGATACTGCGCGATGTCTCGGCAGCCACAGGACTCGACATATCGGTGGTCAGCCGTGCCACTTCCGGAAAATATGTGGCTACCGGAAAGGGGATATATCCGCTTAAATTTTTCTTTAACGAGCGTCCGAAAGATGACAGCGACACATCTTCGCTCGAGATTACCGATGCATTGACACGGCTGATATCATCGGAGGACAAGAACGCGCCCATGAGCGATGAGGCTCTGACAGCCGCACTTCGCAAACAGGGCTATGACATAGCACGCCGCACAGTGGCTAAATACCGCGAACGCGCCGGAATCCCGGTGGCACGCCTCCGACACTTCTCATGACTTACTTATGAAACAGATCTCACAACTGCTCTCAGCAATATTTTCACCGCTCCTGGTGCCGACCTACGGTATAATCCTCGGTCTGTGGGCGACATTGCTTGTGCTCGCACCGGTAAACACGCGCATACATGTGGCGATTATCACTTGCTGCATCACTGCAGTGATTCCGGCTATAGGAATTTTTGTGCTATACCGCTTAGGAGTTATAGGCTCTACCGGATTGAATGACCGTACCGACCGCACGGTCCCTTACATAATAACAGGTGTGGCATATCTTGCATGCATGTTCTATCTCATACGTGCCAATGCTCCGTCATGGCTCTGGCTTTTCATAGCGGGAGGCTTTGCGGCGACAGTCGTCTCTGCCGTCATCAACCGTTGGTGGAAAATAAGCGCCCACATGGCAGCCATGGGTGGATTGATGGCTATAACCTTCATAATATGGACCACTCCGCTGGCTATGCCGGGTGTAGGTATGATGATTTGGTTTGCCGCCACGGTATTTGCCACGGGTGCGGTAGGTACCGCACGTGTGTATCTCGGGCGGCACACTCTCGCCCAGGTGCTCGCCGGGACTGCAAACGGGTTCCTGTGCGTATGGATAGCGTCGCTTTTCGCGTGATATGAGTGTGCTATGATCTTAGAATAATAATTTAAACATATATATATATAATGAAACCATCAGTAAGCATAATAATGGGGAGCACCTCGGATCTCCCCATTCTCTCAAAGGCTGCGGATTTCTTCGAGTCGATGGAGGTGCCATTTGAAATGAATGCCCTCTCTGCGCACCGCACTCCCGCTGAAGTTGAGGATTTCGCGCGTAATGCCGAGTCTCGTGGCATAAAGGTGATAATAGCTGCAGCCGGTATGGCAGCCGCACTCCCCGGTGTCATAGCTGCTCTGACGCCGCTTCCTGTCATAGGACTGCCTATCGCGTCGACACTGCAGGGACAGGATGCGCTCTACTCTATCGTCATGATGCCCCCGGGCATATCGGTTGCCACGGTCGGTATAAATGCCGGTCTGAATGCCGCCGTGATGGCTGTGCAGATTCTCGCTCTGTCGGATCCCGAGCTTGCCGCCCGCTTCGCCTCCTACCGCAGCAGTCTGAAGGATAAGATTGTTGCCGCCAACGCTGAGCTGAGCAAGATAGAGTATAAGTTCAAGACCAACTGAACGATCAATTCACATCCCCCCAAGTTTTCGTATAATGAGCGTTTTTGATTATCACCGCCGGAAATCCTCGCCGGTGCGTATAGGTAACGTCACCATAGGAGGCGACAATCCGGTCTGCCTACAGTCGATGACCAACACTTCGACAATGGATACAGAAGCGAGTGTGGCACAGGCAGAGCGTATAGCATCAGCCGGTGCCGGAATCGTCAGACTCACGGCGCAAGGCGTGCGCGAGGCGCGCAATATCGGTGAGATCAGGAACCTTATGCGGAGCCACGGGTATGAGACGCCGCTTGTAGCCGATATCCATTTCAATCCTAAGGCTGCTTTCGAGGCGGCATGCCATACGGACAAGGTGCGCATAAATCCTGGCAACTTCGTGGATCCGGGGCGTACATTCCGCAAACTCGATTATACCGATGGTGAGTATGCCGCCGAACTGGAACGTATCGACGAGGCGCTGACTCCGTTTCTGGAACTGTGCCGCAAGAATGATGTCGCCATACGCATAGGTGTCAACCACGGCTCGCTTTCCGACCGTATCATGAGCCGTTACGGCGATACTCCGGCGGGAATGGTGGAGAGCGCCATGGAGTTCCTCCGCGTCTGCCGTAAACGCGATTTCGACCGTGTGGTTATATCCATAAAGGCATCGAATGTTGTGGTGATGGTCGAGACAGCCAGGCGTCTTGTGCGGGCGATGGATGCCGAGGGGATGGATTTTCCGCTTCATCTCGGTGTCACAGAGGCTGGAGATGGTGAGGATGGACGCGTGAAGAGTGCCGTAGGCATAGGAACGCTCCTTAATGAAGGGCTTGGCGACACAATACGTGTGTCGTTGAGCGAGGATCCGGAGTGTGAGGTTCCGGTAGCGCGAAAGCTGGTCGAACATGTCGCGGCGAGGGCAACTGCACCATCATTAGGCGGTGAATTTGCAGCAGGATATGATCAGGTGACGCCCGCCCGCCGTGTTTCGGTAAAGTCAGGGAATATCGGAGGTGACAACCGTCCGGTTGTTATAACCGATTCGTCTGAAAACTTTAATCCTGACAGCACGCCGGATTATGTCACCGGAGAGACCGTCGGGTGGTGCCGTCTTGAAGCGCCTCTTACAGCTGAGGAACTGAAGAACGTGCCCGCAGGTGTGGCGGTGATTTTGTCCACTAAGCATAAAAACTATGTCGGAGCTATGGAGCAGGCGCTCCATACCATGATGAGCGCAGGGTTTGACAATCCGGTGATCCTACATGCCGACTATTCAGATATGGATGCCGACAGTGCGATATTGAATGCGTCGGTCGATCTCGGCACTCTGCTCATGCACGGATTCGCCGACGGTGTGATGATAACCGGTTCCGCGCTTGCGCCCGAACGCGCCGCCCATCTCGCTTTAGGTATTCTACAGTCAGCACGTCTTAGGATAAGCCGGACGGAGTATATAGCGTGTCCCGGTTGCGGACGCACTCTGTTCGACCTCCAATCAACTCTCCGTAGGGTAAAAGCGGCTACCACGGCACTGCGTGGACTCAAAATAGGCGTCATGGGCTGCATCGTGAACGGTCCGGGTGAGATGGCTGACGCCGATTACGGATATGTGGGTGCCGGCGCAGGCAAGGTCAGCCTGTACCGTGGAAAGGAGTGCGTGGAGAAAAACATCCCGGCTGATGCCGCAGTTGAGCGTCTGCTCGCGCTTATAAAAGCTGACGGGCATGATGTCGGTTGAGGATCTGCGTGCTATCGACGAGCGCTTCATGCGCCGCGCGTTGCAACTCGCGGAGTGCGGATGTTATGGAGCGTCGCCCAATCCGATGGTCGGGGCAGTCATAGTCGATGCTTCCGGGCGTATAATCGGTGAGGGGTATCACCGCCGCTGTGGCGGACCACATGCCGAGGTCAATGCCGTAAATTCGGTCAGGGACAAGTCGCTGCTGCCGGGCTCGACGATATACGTCACTCTCGAACCATGTGCCCATTATGGGAAAACGCCGCCATGTGCTGACTTGATCGTGCGCTCGCGTTTCCACAGGGTTGTGATAGGTTGCCGCGATCCGTTCGCGAAAGTCGACGGGCAGGGGATAGCCCGCATCAGGGATGCGGGTATCGACGTCACTGTAGGCGTGCTCGAAGAGGAGTGCCGCCAGCTCAATGAGCATTTCATGACAGCCCATACTCTGCATCGTCCATATGTGTTGCTCAAGTGGGCGTGCAGTGCCGACGGGTATTTGGCACGTGTTGATCCGTGTGATCCTGCGGCAACTCTTCCGGTGGCATTCAGCACACCGCTGACAAAAACGCTTGTACACTGTCTGCGTGAGAGGTATGATGCAATAGTGGTGGGACGGCGCACGGTCGTAAGCGATAATCCGCGGCTCGATTGCCGTATGACAGGAGGCAGGGCGCCACGTCCGGTGGTGTTCAGCCGCAGCGGTAAGTTGCCGGAAGGATCAATCCTCGCCGGACATCCGGATCTTATCATCGCTTCCGACGATCATATAGCCGCAAATCTCGGCAGACTGTATTCGGAGTATGGCATAACATCGCTTATGGTCGAAGGCGGAGCGGAGCTTCTTGCCTCGTTCATAGAGAGCGGATGCTGGGATGCCGCACGCATGGAAATAGCTCCATTCAGACTCGGTGAAGAGGGGAGAGGGCGCATCATGTGGCAACATATACCTCCTGAATCCATACGCGAGATTGACGGAAGGCAGATTGTGACCGTGCGCAATGGTTTGAACCACAACGATTAGGCATTATGATTACTTATTTTAACTTTATGCTATCAGTTGATAGGGAAAAACTTGTTAACTTTGCATCTTGAAAAATAATGTTTTATGACCAGCCGATCATTACTCGCTATATTTACAGCCGCAACCGCCGCCATATTTACGGGATGCGGCGATGATGACAGCACGGAATATTCACCTATAGTCAATACTACATTGACAAATGTCGAGGTGACCGAGTTCAAGCTTGCTGAGAACTCACGGATAGCCACAAATCTCGATTCGCTCTTTTTCAGCATAAATCTTGAAGAGGGACGCATCTTCAATGCCGATTCACTCCCGGTGGGGAGTAGGCGCGGCAAGGCTATAGTCACAGTCACGCTCCCCACAGTCAGCAAGGCTGAGTTTCAGTTCACGGCTTCCGATGGCGCCAGCAAGACTGTCGACTATCTCACCAATCCGTCGGATAGTATTGACTTTACAAACAATGATGTAAAACTGGTGGTCGTTTCTGCTGACAATGCCGTGATGCGCGAGTATCACGTCAGTCTCAACATACATAAGGTACAGCCCGACACTTTGGTCTGGAGCCAGTGTGAGGGACGCACACTGACCGTCGGCGGATATCAGCCGACGGCTTCGAGAACCACGCGTCTTGGCGATACTTTCTACACACTTGTCACCAACGCCGCCGGTGCAGCCATAAGCTACAATACCAATCCGGCAGACAGGAGCGTGACAAGCTATAACACGGTTCTTCCCGCAGGTGCGGATGAGGCTACATTCGCATCGTTTGACGGTAAACTCTATATTGTCGCCAACAATATCCTATATAGTTCAGATCCAGTATCCGGTTCGTGGACCAGCACCGGAATAGCGGCGACGCATATCTATGGCGTGTATGCCGATCAGCTGATGTGCGCACGCCGTAATGCTGACGGTACCTACGTATCATTCACCTATCCTTCTATCTCGGAGGTGGAATTACCGCAGGATTGCCCGGTAGCCAATACCAGTGCGGTCATAAACTATGTCAGTGAGTGGTCGACCAGCACCATGCTTACATTCACCGGCGGACGCACAGCATCGGGCAAGGTTACCGGCGCGACATGGGCGTTCGACGGCAACAAATGGGCTTGCATATCTGTGAGCCCGATTCCCGAACTTGAGGGAGTTGGCATCGCGGAGTACTACAGCATAGATATCTCCAACCAGTGGGTTGTCAGCACAGCCCCGATGCTGCTCGCTTTCGGCGGTCGTGATGCCGAGGGGCAGCTCAACAGCAAGGTATACGCGTCTGTCGACCGCGGTGTGCACTGGGCTATAGCACCCTCCTACATGCAGCCCGACGCTCCCCAGGGATTCATGCCGTCTGTGTTCGTCTATGATCAGACAATGTACCCCGAATCAGCATCGCGAGCCTCTCGCCCGATAGAATCGTGGACATGCCCCTATATATACATATATGGTGGAACTGATGCCTCCGGAAAGGTCATCAATGAGCTGCGCCGCGGTGTGATAGGTCACTTTACCCTGATGCCTATCCAGTAACCCCGATAATATCATCACATCCTACTGTTTGTGCGACACCTAATCATTGCATCGATCATGATACTCACCTTTATTACCGGCGCGTCGGGGCAGGAAGCCCGTTACCGTTGGGATATAGGTGGTGGGATCGGCATGTCAGGCTATGAGGGTGACGCCAACCAGGGATTCATATTCAGTAAGCCGGGATTCACGGCAACGGCTCTTGCACGTTATAATTTCGATACCCGATGGTCAGTCCGCGCGCAGGCACAGGTGATGACACTTAGCGGCGATACGGAGGCTGCGGGTATTGTGCTCCCCAATGCTGCGAACTATTCTTTCTCCTCTACGACATTTGACGTGGGTGCACGTGCGGAATTCAATTTCTTCCCCTACGGAATCGGAGAGACATATAAACGCCTCCGCCGATGGACACCTTTTGTCAGTGCCGGCTTAGGGCTGCTGATGTCGTCGGTTGAGAGCCATACGTTCACCGCTTTGTCGATACCGCTTGGCGTAGGTGTGAGATACAAGCCGGCAAAAAGATTGAATCTCGCCCTCGAACTGACATTCGCGAAAACGACAGGCGATCATATCGATGGTCCGGATCTGTCGGATCCGTTCAGAATAAAAAGTTCGTTTCTCAAGAACACCGATTGGTACTCGACGCTTGCCGTGACGCTTACCTACGAATTCAGCGAGCGCTGTACCGTATGCAATAGAATAGACTGAGTAATAAGAGATATAAACCGAAACCGTTAACATAACCCTGACACAGAGCATGAATGCTGACAAACGACATACCGGACCTTTGGCTCCCCCCGCCCATGTAGCTATAATCATGGACGGCAACGGGCGATGGGCGCAAAAGCGTGGGCTCGACCGGTCGGCAGGACATGTGGAGGGTGTCAACACGGTGCGTCGGATCACAGAAGCTGCCTCAAAGGCTGGGGTGTCGTATCTGACACTGTATGCTTTCTCGACAGAAAACTGGAACCGTCCGCAGCAGGAGGTCGATGCGCTCATGCACCTGATCGTGCTCGCCATAGAGAGGGAGACTCCGGATCTGATCCGGAACAATGTGCGGCTGACCATGATCGGCGATTTCACCCGCATGCCGACGGAGGCGCTTGAGCGTCTGCGGCAGTGCATGGCTGATACCGCACACTGCACAGGACTTACATTATGTCTCGCGCTCAGTTATTCATCACGGTGGGAGATCACAGAGGCTGCGAGGCGGATAGCCCGCCAGGTAGCCGCCGGTGATCTGGATCCGGAAGCAATAACGGCTGACACGGTTTCGGCTAATCTCGCCACTGCCGATATGCCTGATCCGGACCTGCTGATACGCACCGGCGGAGATATGCGCGTGAGCAATTTCCTGCTGTGGCAGATAGCTTATTCAGAGATCGTTGTCACTCCGACATTCTGGCCTGACTTCTCAGAGCAGATGTTTTACGAGGCAATAGACCAATATCATAACCGGGAGCGCCGTTTCGGCCTCACTTCCGAGCAGATCAACAATGAAAAAAACAGATAATTCATCCGTCAGAAATAATATGCGTCAGAAATCTCTCGCTTTGATTTGCGCTGTGGCAATGTTCGGCATGTCAGCGCCTGTCCAAGCGCAATCCCCGACCGATACTGTCTACAATCCTAATGTGGTGTTCAGCACCATGCCACGCACTTATGAGATCGCCGAAGTGAAAGTGGAGGGCGCTGACAATTATGATGATTACATAGTGATCGGCTACTCAGGTCTCAAGGTCGGGGAGAAGATAGAGATTCCTGGAAGCCAGATCACCGATGCTTCAAAACGCCTGTGGCGGCAAGGTCTGTTCAGCAAGGTGCAGGTGACGCTCGACAAAGTCGTGGGCGACAAAGCATACCTTACACTCCGATTGAGGGAACAGCCGCAGATCTCGGCTATCAACTACAATGGCGTGAAGAAGGGCGAGCGCCAGGATCTTCAGGAGAAACTGCAGCTGTACGTAGGCAACCAGATCACACAGAACATCATAAACCGCGCTACTGTAATCATCAAGGCTTATTACAGTGAGAAAGGTTTCGGTAACGCGGAGGTCAATATCGTTCTTCATGAGGATCTTTCGGAGCCGAACAAAATGATCGTTGACATAAACGTCGACAAGCACGATAAGCTCAAGGTGCACAAGATCTATGTCTCGGGCAATGAGGTGTTCTCCGACAAGGCTGTCAAGAATGCCATGAAGAAGACCAATGAGAACGGTAATCTTCTGAATCTGTTCAAGCAGAAGAAATTTGTAGAGAGCGATTATGCCGACGACCTCAACCGTATTATTGAGAAATATAATGAGAAAGGCTACCGCGACGCCAAGATCCTCTCTGACAGTGTGGCTCCATACGATGACAAGAGTGTGGATGTCTACATCGATCTCGAGGAGGGCCGCAAATATTATATAAGCGACATTACCTGGGTCGGAAATACGATTCTCGACACCGAAAGGCTCAACATGATACTCGGCATACAGCCGGGTGAGGTCTACAATCAGAAACTTCTCAACAAACGCACCACGGAGGATGACGATGCGGTTGCAAACTGGTATCTCAACAACGGTTATCTCTTCTATCAGCTCGTTCCGATCGAGAAAAATGTAGAGGGAGATTCGATTGCGCTCGAGATGCGCATGATGGAGGGTCCGCAGGCACGTATCAACAATGTGGTGATCACGGGTAACGACAGATTGTATGAGAAGGTGATCCGCCGTGAGCTTTACATGCGACCGGGCGATCTGTTCCGTCGTGATGACCTCGTGCGCTCACTGCGTGAGATCGCACAGACCGGTCACTTCAACCCTGAGAACATGAATCCTGACATTCAGCCTAACGAGGAGAACGGTACAGTGGATATTCTCCTGCCGCTTGAGTCAAAGGCAAACGACCAGATCGAGTTCTCGATGGGTTGGGGACAGACAGGTGTGATCGGCAAGGTATCCCTGAAGTTCACAAACTTCTCAATCAAGAACCTTTTCCATCCGGGAAGCTACAAAGGCATCATACCCCAGGGCGAGGGTCAGACGTTTACCCTCTCGGCACAGACTAACGCACGCTACTACCAGGCATACAGCATCTCGTTCCTTGATCCGTGGTTCGGTGGCAAGCGTCCTAACTCGCTCTCTGTATCGGCATACTACAGCCGTCAGACAGGTGTAAACTCCTCATATTATAATAACAACTGGTATAATTCCGCATACAACTATGGCTACGGATATCCTTACGGTTATGGCTATGGTTACGGCTACGGTTATGGAAACGACTACTACCAGAACTCTTACGAGGATGCATACGACCCCAACAAGGTGCTTCAGATCGTGGGTGCTACCGTAGGCTTCGGCAAGCGTCTCAGCTGGCCTGACGACTACTTCACATTCACTACCGAACTTTCATACAACTGGTACTACCTCAAGAACTGGGATTACCTGTACTATATGAACAACGGCTCGTCAAATTCGCTCGTGCTCGGTCTGACCCTCGCACGCAGCAGTATTGACAACCCGCTGTACACCCGCCGCGGATCGCAGTTCTCGCTCAGTCTGCACATGACTCCGCCTGCATCACTCTTCGGAAAGCGTGACTGGCAGAAGCTCTCGGAGGAGAACACGACAGAATCGAAGAAACAGCTTTACCGCTGGATCGAGTATTGGAAACTGCGTTTCAAATCACGCACATACACTCCGCTCAACGATCCGAACAGCAAATGGACTCTCGTGCTCATGACACGTGCCGATTTCGGTCTGCTCGGCAGCTACAACAAGTATCTGAAATCGCCGTTCGAGACATTCTATGTCGGCGGTGACGGCATGTCGGGTTCGTACACCAACGCGACAGAGACCATAGCCCTGCGCGGTTATGACAATGGCGCTCTCACACCGTGGGGACGCGACGGATATGCATACGCCCGTCTCGGCATGGAGCTCCACTTCCCGTTCATGCTGCAGCCCAGCTCCACCATCTATGGTCTTGCATTCGTCGAGGGGGGTAACGCATGGACCTCTGTCAAGGACTTCTCGCCCTTCAACCTCAAGCGCAGCGCAGGTGCCGGTGTGCGTATCTTCCTGCCGATGGTCGGCATGATGGGTATCGACTGGGGTTACGGTTTCGATAAGGTCTACGGTGAGCGTGGCGGTTCGCACTTCCACTTCATCCTGGGTCAGGAATTCTGATCGTAAACGGATGCTTGGGAATCTGTTGTGTGCCTTAGCAAAAAAAGATTAATGGCTAAACCATTTCATGCCCTGAGCGTCTAAAAAGAAACCGCACCGCGTTTCACACACCATTCACAACGATTAATAAACACTTGAAACACCTCTGAAACAATGAAAAAGATAGCTTTGATCCTCACCGTGATCTTTGCGGCAGCTTTCGGGGCTTCTGCGCAAAAGTTCGCGCTTGTCGACATGGAGTACGTGTTGCAGAATATTCCGGCTTACGAGATAGCAAACCAGCAGCTTGACCAGCTCTCACAGCGATGGCAGAAAGAGGTTGACCAGCTCTCGCAGCAGGCTGCCGATCTGTACAAGGACTACCGTGCGAACATGGTATTCCTTACGGATGACCAGAAGAAAAAGAAGGAGGAGGAGATAACCGCAAAAGAGAAGGAGACAGCCGAACTCCGCAACAAATACTTCGGTCCCGAGGGTGATCTGTTCAAGTTCCGCCAGCAGCTCATGCAGCCGATACAGGATGATGTCTACAATGCCGTGAAGGCTGTGAGCGAGGAGCGCGGATATCAGTGCATCTTCGACCGTGCATCGTCAGCCGACATCATTTTCGCCTCGCCCCGTATCGACATAAGCAACGAGGTGCTTGCCAAGTTAGGTTTTTCAAAATAAAAATTGTAACTTTGTCGGCGTAACATAACCGTAAAAGCAAATTCTAACAAAACTACAATAATGATCAAGAAACTTTTAGTCGCAATAATGATTGCGCTCCCGGCTCTCGGTTTCGCCCAGTCAAAATTTGGCATTGTAAACTCCGAAGCCATATTCCAGGATCTTCCCGAAGTGAAATCCGCAACTGAGCAGATGCAGGCAGCCCAGCAGAAACTGGAGGCTGAGTACAAGAACCTCACCGATGAATTCAACAAGAAATACGAGGAACTCCAGAAACTCACTGACGATACCCCCCAGGTGATCCGTGAGCGCCACACTAACGATATGCAGACCATGTCGCAGAATATCGAGAAGTTCCGCGACAACGCCACCCAGGATCTTCAGCGTCAGCAGCAGCAGCTTTTCGCTCCCATCCAGCAGAAGGTGGTAGATGCTATCCAGGCTGTAGGCAAGGAGAACAACTTCACATTCATCTTTGAGAACGGCACTTCGGTATATGTAGGTTCCGACGTGGTCGACGTGACTCCTCTCGTACGCACCAAGCTCGGCATCTGATCCGAAAAACTGATCCGCCATCTGTGCGCGAACAATATCATAGCCTCAATACGTTTATGTATTGAGGCTTATTTCTTTTATTTCATGCTTGGACAATGAAAGGATCATCTGAAATAAACTGCGGACCGATCGGGGTTTTCGACTCCGGCTACGGTGGGCTGACAATTCTGCGGGAACTGCGCCGGCAGCTGCCTCAATATGATTATCTCTATCTCGGCGACAACGCCCGCGCGCCGTACGGTACGCGTTCGTTTGACATAGTATACGAGTTTACACTTCAGGCTGTGCGTACATTGTTCAGCCGCGGCTGTCAGCTGGTTATCCTTGCATGCAATACCGCCTCGGCTAAGGCGCTCCGCACCATACAGCAGCGCGATCTGCCTTTGATCGACCCCACGCGGCGTGTGCTCGGTGTTATCCGTCCGACAGCGGAGGCTATAGGTAAGATCTCGGCTAACGGTCATGTAGGTGTTCTCGGCACACAAGGTACGGTCAATTCACGCAGTTACGATATGGAGATCGGGAAACTGTATCCGGATTTCACGGTCAATTCCGAATCCGCTCCGATGTGGGTGCCGCTTGTGGAGAATAATGAGGCAGACGGTCCGGGGGCGGATTATTTTGTCGACAAGTATGTAGGTAAGCTGCTCGCCTCTGATCCGGATATGGATACCATAATTCTTGCCTGCACGCATTATCCGCTGTTGTATCCTAAGATACGAAGCCGGGTGCCGGAGAATATGACGGTGCTGCGGCAGGGTGAGATCGTCGCGGAGAGTCTTGACGATTATCTGAGACGCCATCCGGAGATGGAGCGCCGTTGCACACGCGGAGGCTCATGCGAGTATCTGACAACGGAAAATCCTGATAAGTTTACCGATCTGGCACGTCTCTTTCTCGACACAGACGTCAATGTGAGTCATATTGACCTCAACAGTTGAATATCATAAAGTCATTACTAACATAACCAAAAGCACATTACTATGAATCTTAACGGACGCCGCCGGAGCGGCAATATTGACGACCGTCGGGGACTGTCGTCATCACGCGGACTAAAGATAGGCGGCGGTATCGGAGCCGTCATAGTCGCCGCAATCATTGCATGGATATCCGGCGGTAATCCTCTGGATGTGGTGATGCAGAATGCCGGTCAGCTTATGGGAGGTCAGTCAACCACCCAGTCATATACCCCGACAGCCGAGGATGAGGAGCTTGCCTCGTTTGTCTCGACTATTCTCGCGGGTACGGAAGATATATGGAGCCAGCAGTTTCAGGCTATGGGAAAGGAGTATGAGCCGCCTACGCTTGTGATGTTCACTGATGCGGTTCAGAGCGGATGCGGCGGTGCCACATCGTCGGTCGGTCCGTTCTATTGCTCTGCCGACAAGTGTGTCTATATCGATCTATCGTTTTTGCGCGATATGCGCAAGACCATCGGTGCTGACGGTGATTTCGCTTTCGCATACGTGATAGCGCATGAGGTAGGACACGCCGTGCAGGATCAACTCGGCATACTCGACCAGGCACACACACAGATGAGCCGACTGAGCGAGGCTGAGGCAAACAAGATAAGTGTGCGGTTGGAGCTTCAGGCTGATTATCTCGCAGGCGTGTGGGCGGCTAACGACAACAAGCAGTTCAACTCGCTTGAGGATGGCGACATAGAGGAAGCGGTCGATGCTGCGCTTAAGATCGGCGACGACTACTTGCAGCAGCGGGCGCAGGGCTATGTGGTGCCTGAATCGTTCAATCACGGCACGAGCGAACAGCGCTCGCGATGGCTGCGCAAGGGAATCCAGTCAGGATCGGTGAGAGATGGTGATACCTTCTCTATTCCTTATTCCTCACTCTGATCACCCTGACTGATTATCCCGGTTCAGTTGATCATTCGGGGGCGCAGGTCAGCGAATTGATGGCATCCTGCAGTGTCTCCGTCATAAGTTCGCGGAAATCTGAGTTGTAGAATTTATCTGCGCGTATCGCCTCCACGGCAGCTGTTATCCTGGGAAGAAACAGCGACAGGACGCCACCGAGATCAGCCGCCTTCACAGTATCCGCCATCAGTTTCGCAAGCGAACGTGCGGTTGACTCCTTGATCCAGTTGGCTGATCCTACAGCACAGAAGCGCTCGACAGTGTAGGTCATTATCTCGCACGACGGTTCCGCACCGGGATTTAGCGATGTTATATCTTTTATGAAGCGTTTTACGCGTGTCACACGTGGGCGTGCACGTCCGCGTGTGACGCGTGCCGCTTCCTTGTCGATAGCCGTCCGTGCGCGGCGCAGCTTGGCATCTATGTCGGGCTGCACAAAGAAGTCGAGATACTCCTTCGCCTCCTTACGCGCTTCATACAGTTCAAGTATCAGTTGCTCCATATCGCTGCGCTCCATCAGTGCAAGCTGTTTTTTAAGAGAGGTCTTCGACATTTGACTTGTTGTTTTACGGTCAATAGTTAGTAATGGTTGTTGAAAAATGATGGGGACAGCCTGAGCCATCCCCATCAAAGATATTACGCGTCAGCGTTTATTTCTGTTCAGCTGCAGCCTCAGTCTGTGCGGGTTTCAGCCAGCGGTCGAGCCAGCGGAAGAACACGCGCTGCCACATCACGCTGTTCTGCGGCTTGAGGATCCAGTGGTTCTCATCGGGGAAAATGAGCATTTCGGCGGGGATGCCGCGGAGCTTTGCAGCATTGAAAGCCATCATGCCCTGTGAGGCAAGTATGCGGAAGTCATATTCGCCATGAGTTACGAGGATCGGGGTGTCCCATTTGTCGACAAAACGGTGGGGAGAGTTTGCAAACGAACGCTGTGCGTCGGCATTGCTCTTGTCCCAGAACGGACCGCCGAGATCCCAGTTGGCAAACCACATCTCCTCAGTCTCGAGATACTGCGCGTCGGTGTTGAAGATACCGGCGTGGGCAATGAATGCTGCGAAGCGTCCGTCGTGGTTGCCGGCAAGCCAGTAGACGGAGAATCCGCCGTAGCTTGCTCCTACCGCTCCGATGTGGTCGGCATCGACATAAGATTCACGCTTCATGTCGTCGACAGCGCTGAGATAGTCTTTCATGTTCTGACCACCGTAATCGCGCGAGATCTGTGCGTTCCACTCTGTGCCGAATCCGGGGAGACCGCGGCGGTTGGGAGCTATGACGATGTAGCCGTTGGCAGCCATAAGCGCGAGATTCCAGCGGAAGCTGAACATCTGGCTTACTGCCTGCTGCGGACCGCCCTGGCAATAGAGCAGGGCAGGGTATTTCTTATTCGGGTCGAATTTCGGGGGATAGATTACCCATGTGGTCATCAACTTGCCGTCGGTGGTGGGAACCATACGCTTCTCTACTTTAGGCATGTCGAGGGCAGCAAGGATCTCGGTGTTCACGTTGGTGAGCTGCTTGATCTCGCCGTTGGCGCTGACAGACATGATCTCGTTGGGGGCGGTCATGCAGTGGCGCATGGTCAGGAGGGTGCCGTCGGCAAGCGGTGCGAGCGAAGCGTAATCGTAAGTGCCGTCAGCAACCACATTGACAGCCTTGTCGGCGAGGCGCACGCTGAATATCGGTGTCACACCATCCTTAGGAGCGATGAAGTAGATCGACTTGCAGTCAGGAGCCCAAGCGATTGCATCGGCGGTGTAATCCCAGTCGGTGGTGAGGTCGGTTTTCTCACCGGTGGCGGTGTCCATGATGAAAATGCGGTTCTTGTCCGATTCGTAACCGTCATGCTCCATGCTCAGCCATGCAATATACTTGCCATCGGGTGAGTATGCGGGGTTGGTGTCGTAGCCCATCATGCCTTCGGTAAGGTTACGGGTGGTTCCGTCGGCGAGGGTGTAGAGGTAGAGGTCGGAATTGGTGGAGAGGGCATATTCCATGCCGGTCTTCTTGCGCGATACGTAGATCAGCTGTTTTGAGTCGGGTGACCATGCGAACGACTCAATGCCGCCGAATGGTTTCATCGGAGCTTCAAAAGGCTCGTCAGCCATGATATCGGTGGCATCCGAGAGCTTGTTCCCGTCAAATTCCGCAATCAGCGGGTGAGGTATCTCAGTCACCCATTCATCCCAGTGCTTATAGTTGAGATCGTCGATAAGACGTCCTGTAGCCTTGGGGAGATCGGGATAGACATCAGCGGCAGTGCGGGCATATTTCACAGTGCCGATCATCACCACATGCTTTTCATCGGGTGAGAAGAGGAATCCTGCGATTCCACCCTCTACATTGGAGATCGCGCGACGGTCGGAACCATCGGCGTTCATCACCCAGAGCTGGCTTTTGCCGTCGACAGGCGATGTGAAAGCGATACGCTTGCCGCCGTCGATCCATACGGCGCCGTTCTCGGAGTCGGGCGTGCGGGTGATGCGTTTGTTGTCGCTGCCGTCGGTATTCATTACATAGAGGTCGAGGTTGCTCTTGTTCTGCTCGACGCTCTCATAGCCAATGCTGTAGAGCACTTTTGTGCCATCGGGCGATACGACAGGTGCGTTGACGCGTCCGAGTGCCTCAAGCACATCGATGGTATAGTTACGGTCGGTGGGACGGAAAGCACTGTTGTCGATCACGTCGCCCTCCTGCTTTGGCGCATTGCTCGTGCATGCGCCCGTGAGGAGTGTTGCTGTCATTGCGGCAATCAGGGTTTTGTTCATTTGAATATATGATTGGTTAAATAAGTATGTCAGTAGGGTGTTATTATCTGCGCCTCTGCCGGTTTTTCCTTGCGCTTTTGGTTTCGCTTAAGGCGTCCGGTTGATATGGGCGGCAGATCTTGGGAGCCGAGGAGGGGTACAGTTTCATCAGCAGGTCGGTGCGGTGTATGCGCCGGAGTGCCTGCTCTATGCCGCGCCGGTAGGTATTGTCGTACCAGAAGAAATATTGGCGCTGAGCGAGTTTCTCATCCTTAGTGCGTGCGCAGAATACTCGTTCGCCAGTGTAGGGGTGCACTCCGGAATAATATATCTCCGTGGCTACGGTCATTGGCGTGGGGGTGAAATCCTGCACTTGTTCCAGGTGGAAGTCGAGCTGTTTTGTCTCGACAGCGAGTTGTGCCATATCCTCCTCGGTGCATCCGGGGTGGCTTGAGATGAAGTATGGTATGAGCTGCTGCCGAAGTCCGCAGCGGGTGTTCACGCGGTCAAAAATCCGCTTGAACTCATGGAACTGGGTGAACGAAGGTTTACGCATCAGTTCAAGCACACGGTCAGATGTGTGCTCCGGTGCCACTTTCAGTCTTCCTGATACATGACGCTCTATGAGCTCTTCGTTATATTTCAGGTTCGTGCGGTCAATATCTGGATCGCCGGTGCGGTGCATTGACAGGTCATAGCGCACTCCGCTGCCGATAAATGATTTCTTGACACCCGGAAGGGCGTCGATCGCACGGTATATGTCGAGGAGCGGTCCATGGTCAGTGTTCAGGTTCGGGCACGGTTTCGGATGCAGGCATGACGGACGCAGGCATTTGGCACACGCTTCGGTGCGGCGTCCCCGCATACCGTACATGTTAGCCGACGGTCCTCCGAGATCGCTGATATAGCCTTTGAAATCATGCATCTGTGTCACAGCGCGCGCCTCCTTGACAATCGACTCCTTGCTGCGCGAGGCTATGAATTTGCCCTGGTGAGCGGAGATGGTGCAGAAAGCGCATCCGCCGAAACATCCTCTGTGCATGCAGATGGAGTGGCGTATCATCTCGTATGCAGGTATGGTCTTGCCTTTATAGCGCGGGTGGGGCAGGCGGGTGTACGGAAGGTCGAATGACGCATCTACCTCCTCCGTAGTCATCGGTGCATACATCGGATTGACGCGTACAGTCCTGTCGCCGTGACGCTGCCACAAGGTTGCTCCGTTCATGGCATTGCTCTGTTCCTCTATGTGGCGGAAATTTGCCGATTGCTTGTGCGGGTCGGCGAGGCATTGCTCATAGGAGCAGAGGATGATATTGCTGGAATCACCTTCCGGTTGTTCGGAGGCGGGGAGCAATACGGCTGTCTGCCTGAGTGTGGCGAGCGAGCTTACGGGTATTCCTTGGTCAAGCGCGCGTGCTATCTCCAGGACGGTTTTCTCCCCCATTCCGTACGAAAGTATGTCGGCGGGTGCATCAAGCAGTATTGAGGGACGCAAACGGTCCTCCCAATAGTCATAATGCGATTGTCGGCGCAGAGATGCCTCAATCCCACCGAGCACAACCGGAACATCGGGATAAAGTTCCTTGAGTATTTTGGTGTAAACGATAGTAGGGTAGTCCGGGCGTGTGCCATGACGTCCGCCAGGTGTGTAGGCGTCGTCGCTGCGTCGTCGGCGGGCGGCGGTGTAATGGTTCACCATCGAATCCATGGCACCTGCGGATACTCCGAAAAACAAACGCGGAGCACCGAACTTTCGGAAGTCGCGCAGGTCATCCTGCCAGTTGGGTTGCGGGACTATGGCGACTTTGTAACCGGCAGCCTGTAGTGTGCGTCCTATAACGGCAGCACCGAACGACGGATGATCGACATAAGCGTCGCCGGTGAAGAGGACAACGTCGACAGAGTCCCATCCGAGCAGACGCATCTCCTTTACCGTGGTGGGCAGATATAGCTTTGTGTCGAACTGCGGCGGTGTCATGATTGCTTCTCCGGGTATTTCTCAGCCATGATCTGCTCCATTTTCAGCACCTCATCGCGCAAGCGGGCTGCCTCAAGGAACTCCATGCGTTTTGCCGCATCAACCATTTCCATGCGGCTACGCGTTATGGCGCGCTCAAGTTCATCGCGTGTCATGTACGGTATTATAGGATCGGCTGCCACATCGGCTGTAGGCGTATATTCTCTCTCATAGGGCACCGCTTGTGAGGCGTGCCCGTCGCGGCGCGAGCTCTTTGCCGCAGGTTTGCCCGAGCGCTGACCGCGTTTAGGCTCGGCATCGTCGATATCCTTGTCGAGCCCAATGATCCGGTTGCGGGTCTTTACGATCGCCTGTGGCGTTATGCCGTGCTCCTCATTGTAGGCAAGCTGAATGGACCGGCGCCGCTCCGTCTCCTCGATGGTCTGGCGCATGCTGTCGGTGATCTTGTCGGCGTACATGATGACAGTGCCGCCGAGGTTTCGCGCCGCACGTCCGACAGTCTGCGTCAGCGAGCGGTGTGAGCGCAGGAATCCCTCCTTGTCGGCATCGAGTATAGCCACAAGCGATACCTCGGGCAGGTCGAGCCCCTCGCGAAGCAGATTCACGCCTATAAGCACGTCGTAGACACCCGCCCGCAGATCGTCAAGTATGCGTATGCGATCCAGCGTGTCGACATCGCTGTGTATGTATGCCGCCTTCACCTGGAGTTTGCACAGATAGTCGTTTAGCTCCTCAGCCATCCGTTTTGTGAGAGTGGTCACGAGCACACGCTCGTCGCGCTCTATGCGGAGCTGTATCTCCTCCATCAGATCGTCAATTTGGTTGAGCGACGGGCGCACCTGTATGATCGGGTCAAGCAGACCTGTAGGGCGTATAATCTGTTCTACCACCACACCCTCTGATTGTGCCAGCTCATAGTCGGCAGGGGTGGCGCTGACGTAGATCATCTGGTTAGTCATCCGCTCGAACTCCTCGAATTTCAGAGGGCGGTTGTCGAGGGCTGCCGGCAAGCGGAATCCGTATTCCACAAGATTCATCTTACGGGATAGGTCACCGCCGTACATAGCGCGTATCTGCGGAACTGTCACATGGCTCTCGTCGATGATTGTGAGGAAATCTTTCGGGAAATAGTCAAGCAGGCAGAAAGGCCGCATGCCCGGCTGACGTCCGTCGAAATACCGGCTGTAGTTCTCAATTCCTGAACAGTGCCCAACCTCGCGCATCATCTCCATGTCGTAAGTGACACGTTCGTGCAACCGCTTAGCCTCAAGCTCGCGGTCCTCGCGGTAGAAATAGTTCACCTGTTCCTCAAGGTCAATACCTATCTGCGCTATTCCTGCAGCCATGCGTTGCGGCGATGTTACGAAAATGTTTGCGGGGAATATCTTTATGGAGTCGTGCTGACCGAGCACCACGTTGTCGTGCGGGTAATATGTCGCCACTGATTCTATCTCGTCGCCCCAGAAGCAGACCCTGACCACTATATCCTCATAGGCGAGGTAGATGTCGACAGTGTCGCCCTTCACACGGAATGTACCGCGCCCCATCTCAAGCTCGTTGCGGCTGTAAAGTGCCCCGACAAGCTCGCGCAGGAAAGCGTTGCGCGTCACTTTCCGCCCTCTGTGCACCTCAATCACATTACTGTTGAAATCCTCAGGGTTACCCATGCCGTAGAGGCATGATACGGAACTGACAACAATCACATCCTGGCGTCCGGACAGGAGCGCGGAAGTGGTGGCGAGACGCAGCTTGTCGATCTCGTCGTTGATCATCAGATCTTTCTCGATGTATTTGTCGACCGACGGGATGTATGCCTCCGGTTGGTAATAATCGTAATAGGAAACGAAATATTCCACGGCATTCTCCGGGAAAAAACTTTTGAATTCGCCGTAAAGCTGTGCCGCAAGAGTCTTGTTGTGGCTGAGAATCAATGTGGGACGGTTGACTTTCTCAATCACATTAGCCATCGTGAAAGTCTTTCCGGATCCGGTCACACCCAGGAGGGTCTGCGCCGGGACACCGGAGTTGACCCCCTCCACCAGCTGGGCTATAGCCTGAGGCTGGTCGCCGGTTGGCTTATATAGTGATGCTAACTTGAAATTCATTCTGCAAAAATAGCAAAAAGAGGTCATGTGGGCAAGTATGTGCGCTGACGGATGAGCGTTGTCGGCTTGTATAGGGCTAATATCGGGAGAAAGTTGTAAATTTGCAGCATGGAATTTAAACTTGAAGCCACAGCGCCGGGCTCGGCTGCACGCGCGGCGACCATAACCACCGCTCATGGTGAGATAGAGACTCCGGTATTCATGCCGGTGGGAACCGTGGCAAGCGTGAAGGGTGTGCATCAGCGTGAACTTGCCGATGACGTCAAGGCGCAGATCATCCTGGGTAATACATATCATCTGTATCTCCGTCCGGGCACAGAAATATTGCACCGTGCCGGAGGTCTGCACCGTTTCATGGGGTGGGAGAAACCGATCCTTACCGACAGCGGTGGTTTTCAAGTGTTTTCTCTATCGGCTAACCGTAAGCTTAAAGAGGAGGGAGCGTGGTTCCGTTCGCATATCGACGGCTCGAAGCATCTGTTCACACCTGAGAATGTTGTGGATATAGAGCGTGTGATAGGCGCCGATATAATGATGGCGCTCGATGAGTGTCCTCCCGGAGACAGTGACCGTGAGTATGCCCGGAAATCGCTGTCGCTCACACACCGTTGGCTCGCACGCGGATGGAAGCGTTATTGTGAGACAGAAGGTCTGTATGGCTACCGGCAGTCATATTTCCCGATAGTGCAGGGGTGCACATTCCCCGATCTGCGCCGCGAATCTGCTAAATTTGTGGCGGATCTCGGTGCCGACGGCAATGCCATAGGCGGATTGGCTGTCGGTGAACCTACCGAGGTGATGTATGAGATGATCGAGGTTGTCAACGAGATCCTGCCGACTGACCGTCCGCGCTATCTGATGGGTGTCGGAACTCCGGCGAATATACTTGAAGCGATAGACCGCGGTGTGGATATGATGGATTGCGTCATGCCTACCCGCAACGGACGCAACGGTATGATATTCACCTCCGAGGGAATCATGAATATGCGCAACCGCAAGTGGGCTGACGATTTCTCACCACTGGATCCTAACGGAACGGCATTTGTCGACAAGGTGTATTCACGCGCCTATGTGCGGCACCTGTTTGTCAGCGACGAGCTTCTCGCCATGCAGATAGCCTCGATACATAACCTTGCGTTCTATCTTTGGCTCACACGCGAGGCACGTAACCATATCAAAGCGGGCGATTTCGCCCAGTGGAAGCCTCAGATGATGGAGCGTGTGACGCGTCGTCTATGACCTTAACAGAATAACCGGCAGCTATGAAACTGAAGATTCTCGACCGCTATATAATAGGGAAGTTTCTGGGCACATATATATTCGCCATTGTGCTCATTCTTGCCATAACGGTGATGTTTGACATCAATGAGAAACTCGATTCGTTTCTGAAAGCACCGATCAAAGCCACGATTTTTGATTATTTCCTTAACTTTCTGCCATATTTCGCCAACCAGTTCAGCCCGCTGTTCACTTTCATAGCCGTGATTTTCTTCACGTCGAAGCTTGCCGACAACAGCGAGATCATAGCCATGTTGTCGACCGGCATGAGTTACAGGCGACTGCTGATGCCATATATGCTTTCGGCAGCTGTCATAGCAGCCGCAACCTACGTGCTCAGTGCCTATATAATCCCGCCGGCAAACGTTAAGCGTATCGATTATCAGAATGTCTATGTGAAGAATAAGAAGGTTGACTACGGGTCGAATATACAGTTACAGGTACGCGAGGGTGAGATCGCATACATGAGCCGATTCGACAACCGTATGAAGACAGGCTACCGATTCTCGCTTGAGAAATTCGATGATAAGAAGCTCGTATCACGTCTTACTGCACAGACGATCCGTTATGATACATTGTACAAGTGGACTGTGCGCGATTACATGATTCGCGATTTCGTGGGAGACCGCGAGATCATACGCCGGGGCACACGTCTTGATACCATTATCCCTATCGAGCCGCGCGACTTCCTTATATCCAAGAATGATCAGGAAATGTTGTCGTCACCTGCACTGAGCGAGTACATTTCCAGGCAGCGTGAGAGGGGAGTGGCTAACATCAAGAACTTCGAGATAGAGTACCACCGGCGCTACGCTATGACGGCAGCCGCTTTCATACTCACTGTCATAGGGATGGCATTGTCGTCGCGCAAGGTCAAGGGAGGCATGGGTATAAATATCGGTATCGGACTTGTGCTGAGTTTCAGCTACATTCTGTTCATGACGGTGACCTCCACATTTGCCGTGTCGGGTTATACATCTCCGTTTGTAGCCATGTGGATACCTAACGTGATCTATGCCGTGATTGCAGTGGTTCTCTACCGCAAGGCATCCCAGGGATAAGTCAGGATTCAGTCCGGGGAGACCGGATATTTCTTCAGCAGTGCAGGAAGCTGCAGCGACAGCCCGACACCCCTTGAGAAGAGATAAAGCAGGAATGCAGTCCAGAGAAACATGTTGGATAGCGGCGCCGATAATATCACCGCCGCAAAGATCAGAGATGCGGCTAAGGTGGTGAAAAGCATCCGGCGGGTTGCAGTGAAACCTATGAATAATCCATCGAGGATGAATGCGGCGAATGAGACTACAGGAATAAGCAATATGACCGTCAGCAACGAGTGACATGCTTCTCTGACTGCCGGAATGTCTGTGAGAAGATTTATTATGGATCTTGCGCCGCACAGGTATATCAACAGAAATATGCATGCAACTCCTGTCGACCATATCAGCAATGCCCGTATCGAACGCCGCAGTGTGGCTCCGTCGGCAGCCCCGGCACTTTCACCCGTCAGCGCTTCCCCGGCAAATGCGAATCCATCCATCACGTAGGAGAAGAAAAAGAAGAATTGCATTGTCACGGCATTTGCTGCCAAAGTCAGATCGCCCATTCTCGCACCACATGATGTGACAGCAGTCGACACCGCCATGATGCAGGTGGATCGTAGAAAAAGTTCGAGGCTTACATAGAAGAATTTACGGAATCCGCCGCCACGCAGTATGTAGGAAGTTCGGAATTTAAATCCCTTCCCACGTATGAACCCGGCGAGGAGTGCTATCGCGATGATCAGTGATAGCCAGTTGGCTGTCAGTGTGCCGTAGGCGACTCCCATCAACCCCTGTTTCAACAGGAACACAGCAATCAGGCTACCGGCAACATTGATAACATTCATAGAAATTGACACAGCCATAGGTATGACGGTGTTCTGCATTCCTATAAGCCATCCGTTTATGGATAGGGTGATCAGAAGCGGCGGAATACCTTTGGAGCATATCATGAAATATTCGGCAGCGTAGGGCGCGGAATCAGCTGATGGACTTATGAGCGTCAGCAACAATGACATAACAGGACCTGAACAGATCACAATTCCGATACCTATTATCGCTGCGATCGCTATCGCGCGAAGCAGCACTACCGATTGCGCAATCCGGTTGCGTTGCCCTAATGCCGTGGCTGCGAGTCCAGTCGTGCCCATGCGCAGAAATCCGCACAGCCACAGAATCACATTCAGCATTGTTGATCCGGCAGCTATGGCGGCGAGATATTCCGTACGGCCCAGATGACCTGTTATCGCGGTGTCGCACAACCCGAGCAGGGGTATAGTGATATTGCTTGCTATTGCCGGTAAGGCAAGCAGCATTATGCGTCGGTGTATGGAGCGGTCGCGCATAACATTACCGGTCTACGCTTATGGCAAAGGAGTGTCTGCCATCGGCACTGACCGAGCGCCGCAGGATTATGGGATCGTCGAAGTAGAGCGTGCCGGGAGTCTCCTGCTCGAAAGGGGCTATACTTACCGATCCATCATCGGGATTAATGCGTGCAATATGAAGATAGTAGCTCTTTCCCTCGAATGTCAGGTGTCTTGCGAGTACATCTGTCGCATGTAAGCAGCGCGACACCTCATTGACATTATCTTCCATAACGGTTTGAAAGATACAGCTGTGAGGAACGCTGACCGGTCCGGACATCATCCGAACGGCGCCTAATCAGGCTGATAGAGTCGGCGAAAGCCTGCTCTTTGCCGCTGGGTATATACCGTATGTAGCCGTGTATAGCCGTTGCACTTTGTTCAGGATCAAGGGCGAGCGATGTGCGTTTCCATCCGTCGCCGGCAGATCGGATACGGTTATATTCCTTGTTGCCGTTCTGATACTCGGCGACGATGACCATTTCGGTAGTTCCCGGGGCACTTGTCATGCGGGAAGATAGCTCATACAGGTCGCCACGCTCCCAATGCTGGTCAGAATTCAGCACGAAAGGCGTGATATCAGAAGGCATGGTGGATGAAAAGCGTCGCCATGATGCGTCAGGCCAAACATTGACGGAGTCGCCCGATACAACAAACCGCGCATTGCCTCCGGTCGTAGATGTCCTGCCGGCTCCTGCCGAAGCCTCGGCATCGGCTATCTCATCTTCAAGAATGGTGATGACTTTATCGTAGACCTCAACATAGCGGTCGGTATGGTATCCGTACCATTTCAGTGATGTGTCGATATCTTCGCTTGTATAGCCATAACGTGCTAAAACCGATTGCCGGAGCAGGCGTTTTGCTGAGTCTGTCGGGTAGTCGGTCCGGTGTTGCTCCACAATACTTTCGGCAGTATGCAGATCTGCAATCACATGAGCCATCTTGTCCGGGGGGATAATTCCGGAGGGTGTTGACGAGCATGCTGCCGTAATAGCCATTAAAGCCACCAGCGGCAAGCAGTGAAGCGTGCGGAGAGAGCTGCGGGGCATCATCGGCTGGACGAGTTGTCAACTCCGCCGTCATCAGTTCCACGGGTAAATGTCTCTCCCGACAGATAACGGTGATAGAATATTATGATAGCGATCATTCCCACCGATATGGCGGCATCGGCGAAGTTGAACACCGGCTGGAAGAACAGGAATGTCTGTCCGCCTATCCAAGGCAACCATGAAGGCCAGTCGAAGCTGAACAGGGGGAAATAGAACATATCCACGACGCGCCCGTGCAGGAACGAGGCGTAGCCCCCACCTTCAGGAAACATTGTCGCGATCACCGGTGGCATGGGATTGTTGAATATCAGACCGTAGAACATGCAGTCAATGATATTTCCGGCAGCACCCGCAGTGATGAGGGCAAGGCATACCATGAATCCCATCGGAATGTCAGGACGGCGGCTCAGGCGGCAGATTATCCATCCGAGAACACCGACTGCGATTATGCGGAACAGTGTCAGGAACAGTTTTGATCCGAACTCCATTCCGAACGCCATACCGTTGTTCTCGACAAAGACGAGCTGAAACCATGAGGTGATCTCATAGCTCTCGCCGAGATAGAAATTTGTCTTGACCCAGATCTTTATGACCTGGTCAATAATTATTACGGCGATTATGATCCAGAGCGCCGCAGCGGCTTTGCTGATCTTCACTTTACTGCTTCTGTTCGATACTGAGTGTGGCGTGCGGCACGGCGCGCAGACGTTCTTTCGGGATAAGTTCACCGGTCACGCGGCAAATTCCGTATGTCTTGTTCTCGATGCGTACAAGGGCAGCCTTGAGATGCTGTATGAACTTCATCTGCCGCTGCGCAAGGCGTCCTGCCTCCTCCTTGCCGAGCACGTTGGCACTCTCCTCAAGCGCCTTGAATGTCGGGGAGGTATCGGCGGTATCGTTTCCGTCGGTGTTTGTGACGTCGGCACAGAGCAGTTCGTAGTCGCGTTGTGCTTTGGCGAGCTTTTCAAGTATGATCTGCTTGAATTCCTGAAGTTCGTCGTCGGAGTAACGGGTCTTTTTGTCGCTCATGGCGTGGTGTGTTTGTTATCTGTATCCCGAAATGGGCAGTTGTTGGATATTGTTGTTTTGGATCACGAACGGGTGATGAGGATGCGCAGCGTTATGTCATCGTCGAGTTCAAGCGTTTCGGCTCCTTCAGAATCAGGGGCTACGTTGCCGTGGGTCAGGGAATCGGCGAGCACCTGGGTGCAAATGTATTCAGCATGTCGCTCGAGTGCTTCCTCAACTTCCGGACATGGTGCGACGACTATGTTTATGCGGTCCGTAATATCAAATCCGCGGCTCTTGCGTATGTTCTGTATGCGGTTCACGATGTCGCGGGCAATGCCTTCGGCACGTAGCTCGGGTGTGATTGTCACATCGAGCGCTACAGTCACGTTGCCCTCGTTTGCCACAAGCCATCCGGGGATATCCTCGGAGATTATCTCAACATCGCTTGCGTCTATGACGGCGGTTGTGTCGGCAACCTGCAGGGCAACCTTGCCTTCGCGTTCCAACTCGGCGATCTGTGCGGGTGTCATAGCCTGCACGGCTGCGGCAACCTGCTTCATGAGTTTGCCATGCTTCGGACCGAGGCGGCGGAAGTCGGGTTTCACACGCTTCACGAGGATTCCGTCGGCATCATCGCTCACAATGTCGAGAAGCTTGACGTTTACCTCACTGGTGATCAGGGGTGTCATGGCTGCAAGTTCGCGGCGGCGCTCGTCGTCGTTGGCGGGAACCATAATGCGGCTCAGCGGCTGGCGCACCTTGATGTCAGCCTTGCGGCGCAGGGCGAGAACCATCGATGTGACAGTCTGGGCAAGACTCATTGATTTCTCAAGAGGCTTGTCGATCAGTGCGGTGTCGGCAACCGGGAAGTCCTGCAGATGAACCGATTCGGCGCCGGGACACAGGTCGTGCCACAGGCGGTCGGCATAGAATGGTGCTATGGGAGCTATGAGCTGTGCTACAGTGCAGAGGCAGGTGTAGAGCGTCTGGTACGCGGCAAGTTTGTCGGCATCCATCTCTCCGCCCCAGAAACGCTTGCGGTTGAGACGCACGTACCAGTTGGACAGATTGTCGCAGACGAAGTCATTTATGGCGCGTGCCGCACGAGTGGGCTCGTAATCCTCCAGAGCCTCGTCGACATCCTTTACCACTGTGTTGAGCAGCGAGAGGATCCAACGGTCGATTTCCGGACGTTCGGCTACAGGAATCTGCGGAGCGGCAGGATCGAACTCGTCAACATTGGCGTAGAGAGCGAAGAAAGAGTATGTATTGTAGAGTGTAGCGAAAAGCTTGCGTGCCACTTCCTGAACACCTGCTTCATCGAATTTGAGGTTGTCCCATGGCGATGAGTTGGCGATCATGTACCAACGCAGGGGGTCGGAACCGTATTTCTCGATAGCCTTGAAAGGATCGACGGCATTGCCAAGGCGTTTTGACATCTTGTTGCCGTCTTTGTCGAGCACAAGTCCGTTGGAAACGACGGCTTTGTATGCACGGCTGCCGAACACCATGCCGGCAATTGCGTGGAGCGTGAAGAACCATCCGCGTGTCTGGTCGACACCTTCGGCTATGAAGTCGGCAGGGAAAAGCTCGCCGTTGTCGAATGCCTCGCGGTTTTCAAACGGATAGTGGATCTGTGCGTAGGGCATGGAGCCGGAATCGAACCAAACGTCGATAAGATCGGTCTCGCGGTGCATCGGACGTCCGGTCGGGCTGAGAAGCACGATGTCGTCAACGTATGGGCGGTGAAGGTCGATGAGCTCGTAATTGGCTTTAGAGTAGTCGCCGGGCTTGAACCCGCGTTCTTTCCAGGGGTTGGACTTCATGAGTCCTGCCTCGACGGCACGCTCGATCTCGTTGTAGAGCTGTTCTACCGAGCTGATGCAAAGCTCCTCGCGTGCATCCTCCGTACGCCATATCGGCAGGGGGGTGCCCCAGTAACGGCTACGCGAGAGATTCCAGTCCTGAAGATTCTCAAGCCATTTGCCGAATCTGCCGGTTCCGGTCGACTGCGGTTTCCATTTTATCGACTGGTTGAGTGTGATAAGTTCGTCGCGGGCTGCGGTAGTGCGGATGAACCAGCTGTCGAGAGGATAGTAGAGCACCGGTTTGTCCGTGCGCCAGCAGTGCGGATAGTTGTGGGTATGCTTCTCGATGCGGAACGCGCTTCCCTCCTGCTTGAGCATCATGCAGATAGCCACGTCGAGCGTCTCGGTCTGCTCATTAGCCTCCGGGTCGTATGCGTTTTTCACATATCGCCCTGCCCAGGCTGAGTAAGCCTCGGTATTTACATTGTTCTTTACAAACTCAGGGTCAAGATCCTCTATGCGGTAGAATCTGCCACGCAGATCCACCATCGGGCGGATATTGCCGTCGCGGTCAGTGAGGTGAAGCGGCGGTATTCCGTTCTGACGCGATACGCGAAGGTCGTCGGCACCGAAAGTACCTGCAATGTGCACTATTCCGGTACCGTCGGCTGTGGTCACGTAATCACCCGGTATCACGCGGAATGCGCCTTCACCCGGGTTTACCCAAGGAATGAGCTGAGTGTAGTGGAGTCCGCAGAGATCACTGCCCTTGACTTTCGCAACAATCCGGTAGGGGACTGTCTTGTCGCCTTTCTTATACTCTTCGAGAGATGCATCGGCGCCTTTCGCTCCGAGTACGGATGCGGTAAGGTCGGCTGCGACAACACATGTGATCTTCTCGCCGGAGTAAGGGTTGTATGTGCGTACGATGTTATATTCGATCTCCGGACCAACGGCAAGTGCGGTATTGGAAGGGAGTGTCCAGGGCGTTGTGGTCCAAGCGAGCATCACTGGGGTTCCCCATCCGGTCATCTCAGGTTTCGGATCGGTGATGGTGAACTGTGCGGTGCATGTCGTGTCCTTTACATCGCGGTAACATCCGGGTTGGTTCAGCTCATGCGAGCTGAGTCCGGTTCCGGCGGCGGGAGAGTAAGGCTGAATGGTATAACCTTTGTAGAGGTAGCCTTTTGAGTAAAGCTGGCTGAGGAGCCACCATACGGATTCGATGTAGCGGTTATCGTAAGTGATGTAGGGGTCGGTCATGTCAACCCAGTAGCCCATCGACTCGGTGAGTGTCTCCCATTCGCGGGTATATTTCATCACCTCGGCACGGCAGGCTGCGTTGTATTCGTCGACCGAGATCTTATGCCCGATATCCTCTTTGGTGATTCCGAGATTCTTCTCTACGCCAAGCTCAACGGGGAGTCCGTGGGTGTCCCATCCCGCCTTGCGCTTCACGTGGAAGCCCTTCATTGTCTTGTAGCGGCAGAAAATATCTTTGATTGTGCGTGCCATGACATGATGTATGCCAGGCATTCCGTTTGCGGAGGGGGGACCCTCGTAGAATACAAACGACGGGTTACCTTCACGCAGCTTCATGCTGCGTGTGAATATCTGCTGTTGGCGCCACTGGTCAAGAACCTGGCTGTTGATGTCGGCGAGATTGAATGAGGAGTACTCGTTGAAATTCTTTTTCACTTACTTAGCTAATCTTTCGATTGGTATATGATGTTGCGCATATCATTTATCGGCAACATCAAAGGATATCGCCGGAAAATGATTTGCAAAGGTACAATTTTTTTTAGCAAAGCGCAAAAGAATGATCATGAGGGTGTGCCTCTTATGCCAATCTCATGCGTCTTTATTTCAAAAGCGGGAGAATCTGGGGGAAGATTGCGGGAGCTGCGGTGAGTATGCAGACGTTGCGGTCCGGACGGAAGCGTGTCGTCATCGCTCCCGCTTCCTCGGCTACGAGCTGACCGGCACATACGTCCCACTCGTGGAGATTGATCTCCCAATGCGCTTCGAGGAAACCCGCGCCGACATAGCATGTCTCGAGTGCTGCGGTGCCGTAACGGCGGATGCCGCGAGTGACAGGGAGCAGACGCGTGAAATTGTCCACGTTATTGTCGGGATTGCGGTCTTTGTCGGCAGGAAATCCGGTAGATACCACCGAACGGTCGAGGCGTGTCTGGTCAGAGGCATGGATAGGCTCGCCGTTCATATATGCCCCTTCGCCGCGAACCGCATGGAACAGTTCGTTGAGATAGGGTGCGAATACCACACCGACCTGTGTCACACCATTATGCTCGATTCCGATCGAGACTGCGAATGCCGGGAGTCCGGAACTGAAATTGGTGGTGCCGTCAAGCGGATCGATGACCCAACGCCAGCCCTCGCCGCGGTTTTCCTCTCCGGATTCCTCCGAAAGAATGGAATGATCGGGATACAGGCGATGGATTTCATTGATGATGACCGCTTCAGATGCCTTGTCGGCTATGGTGACGACATCACTCTCGCATGTCTTTGTGTCGATCTGCAGGTCGGACGTACGGAAATAACGCATGTGGATGGCTCCGGCTGCGCGAGCCATCGATATGGCGTCGAGGAGAAGGTGTTGGAGATTCATATTCGCGTGTTGGTTAGATTGTCGCTGCAGGCACCTGACGGCGGAATTCCTCTTTGAATGATATTATGGTCTCGGTGCGCGCCGAAGCAATTGCCTGGATGCGGTTGTGGATGATCTCAAGCAGGTGCTGGTTGTTGCGCGCGTAAATCTTTACAAGGAGGTCATATTTTCCGGTGGTGTAGTGAAGCTCGACGACTTCAGGTATCTTCTGAAGTTCCTCGACCACAGAATCGAACTGTGATGGCTCGGAGAGGAAGAATCCCACATAAGCACAGGTTTCGTAGCCCATTGCTGCGGGCGATATCAGGGCTTCGAATCCACGGATGACACCGGATTGGGTTAGTTTTTGTATTCGTTGATGTATCGCAGCACCTGATACCCCACATTCGCGGGCGATTTCGAGGAACGGGGTGCGGGCATTGACAGAAAGCATCTGCAGTATTTTGCTATCGAGCGGATCGAGTTGTTGACGTGGCATAATGGCGGTGTGTGAATTGTTGAGAGTGCAAAGTTACGACTTTGCCGCAACATACATGCAGGTTGAGGCGTTATAATTTCGTAGATAAACTTGCAAACACGTTTCAATTATGAGGATATTCATCACGGCGGTTTTACTGTCAGTTTCCTTTGCGCTTATGGCTCGCGACGCCGTCGCCGCAGCCGATACCGTTGTATCCGGTAAGCCACAGGCTGTGGGTCTTGTGCTCAGTGGCGGAGGTGCCAAGGGAATAGCCCACATCGGTGTGATACAGGCACTTGAGGATAATGATATACCGATCGATTACATTGTCGGTACCTCGATGGGTGCAGTCGTGGGCGGTATGTATGCAGCCGGATATACACCTGCCGAGATGATGGATCTTATCAAGTCGAAAGGTTTCGCATATTGGTCGACCGGAAAGATTGACCCCGCTCTGACATATTATTTTGACCGTGATGAACCTACGCCAGCACTCGTGCAGTTCAATCTCGGGGCTGACTCTACAAAGGTAAAGTCGATACTCCCTACGAGTCTCATAAATCCGCTCCCCATGAGTTTCGCATTCATGGATCTTTTTGCTGCCTACACGGCGCAGTGCGGGGGCAACTTCAACCGACTTTTCGTGCCGTTGCGCACGGTGACTTCCGATGTGTATTCGAAGCGTAAGCTCGTGCTTTCGCATGGTTCGCTCGGAGATGCCATACGTGCGTCCATGAGTTTCCCGCTGGTGTTCCGCCCGATAGAGATCGACAGTGTGCTGGTCTACGACGGCGGAATCTATGATAATTATCCTTTCAATGTGATGCGTACCGATTTCGCCCCCGATATAATGATCGGTTCAAATGTGTCGGGACCGGATAATAAGCCGAAGAGCAATGATGTGATGCAGCAGCTAGAGGATATGATAATACAGAACAACGATTACTCTATGCCGCCGGAGTGGGGTGTGAGCATGAATGTGCCGGTGCGGATGTTCGGAATCCTTGATTTCGACAAAGCGGATATAATTTATTCCATAGGTTACCGTACGGCGATGGAAATGATGGATTCCATAAAAAGCCGCGTGACAGCGCGTGTGCCTGAGATGACCCGCAGGTTGCGCCGTCAGGTGTTCAAATCGCAGACCCCTTATGTGCGTTTTGATTCTGTCTCCGTCACCGGCGGAACCAGATCGCAGGACGATTATCTGGAATATCTGTTCACGCACCACCGCGCGGATACGTTCGGACTTGAGCGTGCGCGTGATTCATATTACCGTGCCATTACGCCTGGGAAAATCGAGAATCTTGTGCCACACGCCATCGTCAACGATTCAACAGGATTGTTCACGTTGCGGATGAAAGCCACGCTGAAAGATAATTTCAAACTCGGTTTCGGCGGTTACATCTCATCGTCGACTTCATCCATGCTTTTCCTTTCGGCTGGTTACAACACCATGAGCTTCAACTCGCTCACCGCGTCGCTTAACGGTTGGATCGGGCAGAGCTATATGGCGGGACTGCTTGATGCAAGGATAACCTTCCCTACGGCTGTGCCGACGGCACTGCATCTGCAGGTGGTGGCGAGCCGTCAACGGTTCTATGAGAGCGATGCTCTTTTCTTCAAGGACAATCTGCCGACTTTCATCATAAATTCGGAATACTTCGGGCGATTGCTGTACGGCATAGCCGCCGGACGGCGTGGAAAGGTAGAGGCAGGATTCGGTGCCGGGATGCTCGACGATAGATTCTTCCCATCGTCGCGTACGGACTATTCGACCGCCGAACGCGACAAGACCCGCCGAATACTTGCCGAGGCAAAGATCGCATACGATTACAACACTCTCGACAATATAAATTATCCTACAGCAGGGTCGTCTCTACATGCATCGCTGATCGGTACGACCGGACGTCTGGAGTATATCCCCGCTCCGGCATCGGCAGTGGCAGCGTCTGAAAAGCATATCACTTTCGGACAGGCTGAGGTGAATGCCGCCCATTATTTCGAGCTTGGCAAGCATGCAGCCCTCGGCACATTGGCTAATATCCTGGTGTCGACACGCAAACTTGAACCGACCTATGCGGCATCGATAGTGATGGCACCGGCATTTTATTCCACACCGTCGTCGTACAACAGTTTTAATCCGGCATTCCGTGCGAATTCTTATGTGACGGCAGGAATCGTGCCGATCTGGAAACTGACATCCACTGCATCTGTACGCGGCACATTCAACTGCTTCCTTCCGATGCGTAAAATACTGGAAAACCCCGATGGATCGGCGCGTTACGGCAGATGGTTTTCAAATCCACAGTTCACTGGCGAGGTTGCCGTGGCGCTGACATTCCCGTTCGCGACATTAAGCGCTTATGCAAACTATTCGACATATCCTTCACGTAACTGGAACTTCGGTCTGTCGCTCGGTCTGTTCGTTCTTGCACCGCGCTTTCTGAGGTAATCGCTTTTTTCGCGGCTGTGGGTAGTATGCGTTACAGATTTTTCACTAAATTTGCCGCATGATGACCTTGATAGCCGACTGTGGCAGTACAAAGACCGACTGGGCGCTCGTTGATGCCGCCGGCGATGCTGATTATTTCGCATCGCCCGGTATGAATGCCACCATCATGGCTCCTGAGGAGCTGAGGAGTAAAATCCGTGAGGCTATCTCGGACAGGGTTGATTGTGACGCTGTCGGGCGGGTGTTTTTCTATGCCGCTGGCTGCCGCACAGCAGCGCATCGCGAAAATATCGCCGACACTTTCGGTGCGATATTGCCGGTAGCGCGTGTGGCAGTTGAATCGGATCTCCTCGGTGCTGCACGTGCGCTGTGCATGCATGATGCCGGTATAGCCTGCATAATGGGCACGGGGTCGAATTGCTGTGAATACAGTCCGTACAATGGCGGGGTGATAACGGCATCTGTGCCTCCTCTCGGGTATGTGCTCGGCGACGAAGGTTCCGGCTCGGCTATTGGCAAGGCTCTGGTTTCCGACGCACTCAAGGGACTTCTCCCGCGCAGACTGGTTGCATCGCTGCTCGACTTTGCCGGTATGGATGCCGACGGGATCATCGCGGCTACAGAGGCGAGGCTCCAAACCGTTTCCTGGCAGGGTTTGCGCGGTTTGCCTCGGCTAATATCGGGCAGCCGGAGATTGCGGCAATAGTGGATCGGTGCATAGGTGCTTTCTTCGACCGGAATGTAATGCAACTTCCCGGTTGCCGGGAATTGCCGGTAAACTTCACCGGATCGATAGCCTGCACATTCAACGATCGGGTTTCAGAGGTATGTGCGCGCAACGGGCTCAGATGCGGTATTTTCGTAAAACGCCCGATCGAGCGTCTCGTTGAGTTTCACCGTTCCAACAGATGCCGGGATTGACAATAAAAACCAATTCAAATATAAAATCTAAGAACCATGAACATAAAGAAACAACGCAGTGTTGAGCTGATACTCATAAATATCTCGGGTAATGACCGTCCGGGCGTGACTGCCTCGCTGTCGGAGATTTTGGCACGATATGATGCGACAATACTCGACATCGGTCAGGCTGACATACACCATTCGCTCGCACTCGGAATACTGATAAAGACCGACAGTGAAGTGTCGGGCGATCTTATGAAAGATCTCCTTTTCAAGGCTTACGAGCTCGGAGTCAAAGTGCGTTTCAGTCCGGTCAACGAGAGTGATTACGGTGAATGGGTAGAAAAGCAAGGGAAAGACCGGTGGATAATAACAATACTTGGCAGACGCCTGACAGCACGAGTCATCGCTGATGTGAGCCGCGCTGTGGCTGAGCAGGGTATGAATATCGACGGTATAAAGCGTCTCACCGGACGAATGCCTCTGCATGGTGAGGATCCCCTTGGCAAATCATGCGTTCAGGTCTCCGTACGCGGCTTCCTGAAGGATCAGACCGCCATGCAGCAACGATTCATGCAGATAGCCAACGAGCAGGAGACTGATATATCTCTGCAGGAGGATACAATGTATCGCCGCAGCCGCCGTCTGGTATGCTTCGATATGGATTCGACGCTTATACGCACGGAGGTGATCGATGAGCTCGCCGACCGTGCCGGTGTAGGCGAGGAGGTGCGTGCCATAACAGAGAGCGCAATGCGCGGTGAGATAGATTTCTGCGAGAGCTTCAAACGGCGCGTGGCGCTGCTGAAGGGGCTCGATGAGAGCGTGATGCGCGATATCGCGGAGAATCTGCCCATAACTGAAGGTGTCGACCGCATGATGGCGGCTTTGAAGCGCACCGGCTACAAGACCGCTATACTTTCGGGTGGATTCACATATTTCGGCAACTATCTGAAGCAGCGTTTCGGATTTGACTATGTGTATGCCAACGAACTGGAGATTGTTGACGGCAAACTTACCGGACGTTATCTTGGCGACATCGTCGACGGACGCCGGAAAGCGGAACTGCTGAAACTGCTGGCACAGGTAGAGAATGTGAATATCAAGCAAACCATAGCTGTAGGCGACGGAGCGAATGATCTTCCGATGCTTGCCACAGCCGGACTCGGTATCGCATTCCATGCGAAGCCTAAGGTGAAGGCTACGGCTGATCAGTCGCTGTCGACCATAGGTCTCGATGGTATCCTTTACTTCATAGGATTCAAGGATAACCAGATCACAGATATGAAAGGGGAGTGAGCGATTTATTTTGCCGCACGCACGCCTGACGGGAGGTTGACAATGGTGTCGGCAAGACGGCGTGTGACCGTCAGATCGTCGCTGATTGCGTCCTGCCACATCGGCAACCGGTTCATAAGCTCCCATATCGGGCGCGTCATTACGCCGGCATCGTTGGTGGCGGTGAGGAATGCATCGCGGGCGTCGCGATCTGGCAGCTCTATGGCGCAGAGCCAGTAATTCGATTGTGTGCCGGCTGGCTCCGGCATGAAGCGTATGCCGTCGTGACCGTCGGCGAAGAAATCGGCGTATTCCGATGCCGTGGCGCGTTTCGACCGGAGGAAATCAGGCAGTTGTTCGAGTTGAGCGCATCCGAGAGCTGCGTTGATGTTCGGCATGCGGTAGTTGTAGCCCACGGAGTCATGCACGAACTCCCATCTGTGGGGCACTTTTGCCTGTGTAGTGAGGTGCTTCGCATGGCGTGCCATTTCCGCGTCGGAGAATAGCAGCATACCACCGCCACCTGTGGTTATTGTCTTGTTACCGTTGAAACTTAAGGCTCCTATGGGCGCGAATGTACCGGTGTGGCGTCCGGCACGCAATGAGCCGATGCTTTCGGCAGCATCCTCGACAAGCTCGATGCCGTAAGCACGGCAGATTTCAAGCAGACGCTCCACGCGAGCGGGATGCCCGAACGTATGCATCACCACACATGCGCGCACACGGCGTCGCGTGGCAGTGTGTATGCATTCACCTGCGGCATTGCGGATGGTGTTGTCGGCAAGCCATTGCTCCAGAGCGTCGGGTGACAACCCCATAGTGTCGTGGTCGACATCAACAAATACAGGATCCGCGCCGGTGTAGGCGATGGCATTGCATGTGGCTATGAATGTGAGCGCCTGAGTTATTACGAGATCTCCTCGTTCGACTCCGGCAAGCATCAATGCCATGTGTAGCGCCGCAGTTCCATTTACGGTGACGACGGCTCCGGCAGCTCCGGTATATTCGGCGATCATTTGCTCGAACCGGTCGACGAATGCTCCTACGCTCGATACGAATGTGGTGTCGATGCACTCCTCAAGATATTTGCGTTCGTTGCCGGCGAATGTCGGTGCGTGAAGCGGAATCACATTTCCTGGCGATGCATCATAAAGTGCGCGGATAAATTCTATTGTACTGTCGAACATGGTGGCTTGCTGTCTCAGGTTTTTCCGTGAGTGTTATTTGTTATCTATCATATATAAACAACCGGCGGAGGACCATCTGTGATGTCCTCCGCCGGAGTGTAGTCGTCGAGCAATTTCCGTGCCGTCGCCGATTCCGGTTATAACCGGGCGGCTATCCGGCGGGAATTACTTTCTGATACCGAGCTCCTTCTGGGCGATGATGGCGCGGTAGCGGTTGATGTCCTTCTTGATAAGGTAATCAAGGAGGCGGCGGCGCTTACCTACCAGAGCCTTAAGGGCACGAGCAGTGGTATAATCTTTGTGATTTGACTTGAGGTGCTCAGTCAAATGAGCTATACGGACCGAGAATAATGCTATCTGCGCTTCAGGTGAGCCAGTATCAGTCTTGCCCTTACCGTATTTCTCAAAGATTTGC
>OFFM01000169.1_pt1 | contig 64119 bp, 48 predicted proteins | sample 1521401 | NCBI WGS metagenome assembly OFFM01 (sample SAMEA3504118, study PRJEB24116) | mouse gut metagenome | biome: mouse gut; feature: mouse-associated habitat; material: faeces | place: Denmark | collected 2011
TCAGCAATGAACGGTTCGTTTCAAAAGCGGCGAACATTTCGTTTTGCGGATTATACAGCAAAGACAAAATGGTAAATCTGGTTTCTTAGATTGAAGGACCTCATTGAAAGGTCTTTCAAGTTCTCTTTTACCGTTCCCGAACCAATAATGATAATAACAAAAGGCTGAAACTCTCGCTTCTTTCGCAAGTTCAGCTTGTTTTTCTCTTGTTTCGGGTAGTCTAAGGTCATAGTATCCTAAATCAGCTGGAACTCTGGGCTGATAATGTCCATTAAATAACGGTTTAGCTTTCCCAACATTAGTCCACTCTGTGAATCCCTCTCCCCACCATCGGTTATTATCATCTGTAGGATGATATTGAGGTAAATAAAGAGCTATGATTTCAAAGTCTTTATTCATGTCGGATTATATGTTTAATTATATCTACAATCTTGCCTCTGATTCTGAAAATACGACAACCTGTAGATGGATTAGTTTTAAGAATTATCATTTTCATGATACTTTTCCCATATATATGTTTGGTATTTTTAATATCTTGATTCAAATGAAGAGGAATAATCTCACGTATGATGCTATTTCTGGTGGAATCATAACATTTTGCTGAAAGTTGAAAAACAGAGACGTAATACATGTTCATTGCGAGATGGCTTAATGTATCTTTGAATTCTACAGTTGTTACCGAATTAAGTTTATTAAGAAAAAATCTGCACATTCTGAAAGAATCAATAATCTTACACGGATTAGCGGTTGACGTTACAGCATCTTGATGCTTTCGATAAGAATAGAAGACATTGTCAATATAAAGACATTTTATATTTTGCATCAGGATGTTGATGTATACTTTCATGTCTTCAAGATATATCTGTTCTTCATCAAATTTGAGATAATCTTTCAAACTTGTTTTAATCAGGCACAGTACGAGAAAATACTCTCCTTCTATTATATTATCATGAAATTGTTGGGTATTAATGATCTGGTGGGCAAACTTTTTTTTGGTCCCAATATCTGTAGCTCGTTTAATTTTTTCACCGTTTGCAGTTATTTCTTGATATTCGCCCCTGACGATATCAACATTATTTGAAATTGCAGCACTGTATAGTTTGAATAAGGCTTCGTTATCAGACCATAGATCATCTGCATCAAGAAATATCAACCAATTACCTTTTGCTAATGTAATTCCTAAGTTGCGTGCTGCTGAAACTCCTTCATTTTTTTTATGTATTGTAATTACACGTGTGTCAATACATGAATATTTGTCACAGATTATTCCGGAGCCATCGGTAGAACCGTCATCAACAAGAATTAATTCAAAGTCTTTAAACGTTTGGCTTAATACGGATTTGACGCAATCGTCCAAATACTTCGCGGTATTATAAACCGGCACAATGACAGAAATGGCAGGAGTCTTAACCTGGCTCATTTATAATTAGTCTTTGGTTAAATATTGATATCAACTTATTTACTACAATCTGTCTGAGTCTGTCAATTATAACTGCACATATCAATGTTATTAACGATAAAATTGGAATGATAAAAAAAATCATACCATTATATTGTGTCACGATTTGTCCTACAATCATATATACTATATCCGAAATCAAAGTCGAGGATTCAAGCAAGTAAACTGCAAATGCAGATTTTGCAATATTGTTGATGAAAAGCGATTGGAAATTTATATTTTTAAAAAATATAAATAACGCAATAGCAGATAGAATTAATAATGGATCGTTGTAATACGTTAGTCTCCATGAAAGCCCGAATTTCCCCGCTGACTGACATGTCCACATAGCTGTGGCTATTAACAATGATGAAATAAAGTATGTTAAAAGAGCTTTTCCTTTGGTTAGTTCCCAATTAGTTATATTTATATATCTTCCAATACAGTACATGAGAATAAATTGCATAAGTGTATATCCGGTATTATTAGCACTATGTCCCCATATAAAACCGAAATAGCAGCTGATAATGAGCAATCCAAGCAATGTTAATTTTACATTCCTGATTGAAAATTTCTCAAACATTAGATTTAGCATTGGAGCCAGTATCATAAGGAATAGATAATCAGCGACGAACCAGTATGTTGGAGGGCGACTAATGAATAAAAGTGACAATAATGCTTCGTTCCAGTTTCCAGTGTCAGAGGCATGCATGAATGCCGGTATAATGTTGAACGGAATGCTGTAGAAGAGTATTGTGAGTAGGATAAATATAATCTTGCGTGCAGATGTCCGTATTGAATAATAACCGGAAATGAGAATAAAGCAATTTACAGCGCAGATGCAAAATGAGTTAAGGACATCTGCATATATAATCTGTCCTTCGGCTAATAATACATGGTCTGGTGTACCACCTGTAAGAGACTGCAGTCCAAGTCCGTGTACTATGCAATGATGTATGCATATCATCAGCATTAGAACGAGTCTCAGCAATTCAATCGAAGAATCACGTGATTCTTTTTTATTTTTCATTCTGAAAAATAATTATTTGGATGTATTCCGAATTAAGCCTTGGAATATTTGGAATCAGTACTTTTATGGGTAGTTAATCCTATAATGTAACCAAGTAAAATTGCAATTATTTTGCTAAATTTCTTTTTCTCGCCAATTATAATAACCTTAATCCAGTGTTTTATACATATATCTTTTACGTATTGTATTATATCCAGACTTTCTTCTGGATATACACGAGATAGTAAAGTCATATTTCTGACAATACCGAAAAGAGATGCAGGAGAATAATTTTTACACTCATATTCTTTTTTTCTAAATATGAATTTTGAGGGATTCCCGAATTTCTGAATTAGGTATCCGGAATATAATATGTATGCTACCTGGATATTTGCTCTGTTGCACCTGTAGCAAATTTCATTATCAACTGCATATACAAAAAAACGTTCAGAGTATAGACCTATTTTTTCGAATATCTGAATGGGTATAATGGCACCTGAGTTGATTACCGTTCTTACATTTTTTTTTATTGGCAAATGATTAACATTGGATTTGACAGTAGTCCCAATTTGAATTTCTGGACCAAGAATCGCTAATCCATTTTTTTGCCAATATTTTTCTGCAAAAGTTTTAAATTTTTTGAAATCTTCCCATTGGGAATCTTGATCCATCGTCATCAAATGGGTATAACCATTGTCCTGTGCGTATTTAACAGCACGGTTATAAGCGAACGAAAGTCCCTCGTTTCTTCCTGTGCCCATAATCTGGATTTTGGCTATATCTTTTTCCTTATAGATATTTTGGAGCGAAGAAATTATATCATATTGCCTGTCTTTGGAGGGTGTATTATCCCAGATAATCAGACAATCAACATCAGACAGGTATCTACCGATGTTGAGAAATGCATCCTGGTCAGGATGAAATAAAACTGTAATGGCAAGAAGTCTCATTTATTAATGAGGGTAAGAGGGTGGAAGTCTGTCAAAGTATACGGAAAAGCCCGATTAGAATCTTCTCCTGATGTAGTAACAGACTAAGGGAAACCAGATCTGATTAATAAGGCGTTTAGGTAGTAATGTTAGATTTGTTATTCCTGCGGACCGTAGAGGTTGATGCGGTCGAGGGCGATGTTGAAGGAGTCGAAGATGGGCGCGATGTCACTACCGCAGTCGCGGAAGTCGTAACGCGGAGCGATGTCGCTCTCTTCTTTCTTTCTGTCAGCTATGTAGAAGTGAGTAGAGTCAAGAAGATTCTCAGTGGCTGCTACCGCTTCTATCGCAGCGACCATGTCGGGGTTGTGACTTGCGACAACTATCTTGGTTCCTAAATGTTTGTGTATGAGCACAAGCATACGTGCATATTCCACAATCCATTGAGGATGAAGATGCGCTTCGGGTTCGTCTATGATAAGGATGGAGTTACGTGTGATCCATCCGTTCTCCAAAAGTCTGAGGATATATGAGAATGATATGATACCAGTGGCTGCGGCTTTAAGGTGGATGTCGAGTCCGGTGTTGTTCTTAAACCTCAGTTCGTTTGACATCATTCCGTATTGGTCTCCGACTTTATCGGATATGACTTCTCCGCCAATGATTTTCTTTATGATGTTTCTGATTGCCTTTGTGTCATCGGAAACAAAGTCAATAGCTTTGTTTCTGAGCATACGGCGGATATCGTTCTTGCCGAATGAGAACGGCTCTAACGCGTTGCCGATTCTTTCTGTGCCGAAATATATTGAGCGGATCAGATTCAGAGGCGACTCAAAATCTTTGTCTCTCAGAAGATCAACACCATCCTCTATAAATTCGACATCAAGGGTATTGCTCTTAAGAATCTCTACCATCGGATCAAGCTGCTCGGAAAGGAATTTTGCAAGGTTGCCGATGGTGCGATTTGTAAGCTGTTCTTCGGATTGAACAACTATGCTGTCAAGACGTTGGTTAATTTCCGAAAAAATTATCTGTGCTATATCCTCTGTCGAGGCTCCGTCCGGTTTGTTTATATCGAAATAATAATAAAGGCGGCTTAGTCCAAAAGCGTGTCTTTTATCTGAGGATCTCCGCTGAAGAATCGAAGTGAAAATAGAGAGAGCATTGCGAAATCTTTCTATTGTTTCGTTGATGTATTCTCCATTTTTATTTTCATTCGATATGAGGGCGATAAGATTCTGGATATCCTGCTCGTCCTCTGGATTGTTGCGTAATATGGTCACTGCACGTTGCAGTGACTGGGCTATGTTTTTTATTTTACGTTTTGCCTCATTTTCAACCATCTCATCGTATTCGCACAGCACTTTGACAACATAATGAAGCCAACGGAGCAGGGTGGATTTCCCCGAGCCGTTTTCTCCCGCCAATACTGTGATTCCGTCAATTACCACATCCGCATTTCTTACAGCGTGATAATCTAACATTTTAAAGAGATACTTACTCATGATTGCATAATATTTCCCGGAATGCCAAATCAGTCGAGTACGGAGCGGAGGAAATCAAGGGATTGCTTACGGCTAATCTCCAGTTGAGGAGTTACTTTGCTGTAATCAATGCCTTTTAGAAGGGTGTCAATGCGGCTATGGAAGTCATCGAAGTCTGTGACAAGCCTATCGGAGAGTCCAAGCGGTTTGAGAAGTGAGCTGAAGCGGTCGAGTCCTCTATAAGCATTTGCTATGGCTATGAATGGCTTGTGGAAGATTATAGAGAACACGCATCCGTGAAAGGAATCGGTGACAACGAATTCCGAATCGGCTATTGTGGCAAGCCATTGCGAGACAGTTGGCATCGGCTTGCCTGTATATTTACAACTCAATTTCTCAGCAGGAGATTTCAGCCTATTGCAAACATCGTCGAGGATCGTTTCTTTGTCAGGTGTATCATCGAGGATATAAGATGCAATGTATTTGCCGCTAAGCCTGTCTTTGGGATTGATGATATCAAAATAATCCTGCGGATTCAACAGAAGTGTCGGGTCGATTGTCTGAACTGCGTTGTCAATATCGAAGTCTTTTTTCAATATATTAAGTCCGCTAAGTTCGCGAACTGAGATTGCATCGAATCTTGAAATTAATTCTCGGCATTTATTTAGATTCTCTTCCGGAATGTCGCATGTCTCAGTGCCGAATGATGCGGAGAATGCGATTCTCTTGCGGGAATCAAATGCATCCATGAATCCGAGAAAAAAGGTTTCGATGTCCGGAGTGTATGCCTGTCTCCAAACCTGATCACTGCCAACTATGAAAGCGTCATAATTTCCACGGCCTATGACGTTTCTCAGTTTTTTGTTGTCGTAAATCGGCATTGTCCGATTAATTTTTCTCAAAAAGCTTTTGTCGGCGTGCAGTGGGCCAAGTGCATCGTAGACTCTGCCGAATGGATTGCTGAGATATGCTGTCTTGTCGCCTTTAATGAATCTCGCGCCAAACTTCTTTACAAAGCTACCGCATCGCATCATAATCAACTTAGGTCTCCTTGGCGTTGAAGTCCAGTCGCGGAAGATCATCTCAGGCTGATGCCCAAAACCTTTGAGCACCTGTTGTAACGCCCAGTTTTGCAAGATCCCTCCATAATTCCGGTTCAGAGGCTGAGTGAGGATTCCTATCTTCATAATTCAATGAATAAGCAGCCAGATACGGCGGTATAGACGGGAAGTCAAAGCTGGATTAAATATGACCCTATAAGCAACAGAAAAGCCGCTGCTCGTAAATGTCTTCATGAAGAGAGGTCGGTAAGGAGGGATATTAACAGATTTCTTGATACTCGGATTATATCTGAGAGCTAAGTCGTATTCTTCGTCTTTCAACTCGATGCCAAGTCTTTGGATCAATTCATTGCCTTTCGAAGTGTTGACCATCACAAGACTTACGCCCATGTCATCATCAACCGAAAGATCGACGTGTTCAATTCCCCAGAAGTCTCCTAACGTAATGTCGCTTCCTGAACTGCATCCTTTCACCGGACAATCATAACACGAGGGCCGTAACGTTAGGTTGGCGAGAAAAGCCTGCATGTATGGATTTCGGTTGAATGTCTCGGAATAAATTGCTTTGCTATTTCCCTTTTTTGATTCAATCGATAGTTCAAAGCTTTTCCAGCCATTCTTTTTGTCACGGAATGAAATATCGGTTATAGCTGTAATCTGGTTTTTCGAACTTTCTTTAAGATAGCTATGCCAGACTGCTGGTGACGGCACACCATGACAAACAAAATCAACGGTAGTGAGATTCGTATAATCTTTGCGGAGAAATTTTTTCAGTCCGGATGTCTGACAGGGTGTGCCTGAAAATAAGACTCTTCTTCCGGAGTTCAGCTCTGTTCGTACATCCTTAAATGTGTCTCCAAGCTTACTCTGTAGATATTTGGAGCCACGGAGCAATGCCAATTCCTCAGAAGAGGAGACTTTGATATGTCTTACTGACCAGTCTCTGTCGAATGCTGCTCCGTATACAACTCCACCGCCTTCAATTGTCTCTTCCGCCAGCATGGAGAAGATTCCTCCGGAGGAACTCTTCATGCGCACGTGCAGATCTGGATTGATTGCAGCGTATGTGGCAAGTGGTTTTGTCTTTATATTGCGGTTTAATTCCGGACAAACTTTCTCACACATGCCGCAGTCGATACATGCGTTGATATCTACAACAGGATAAAGAAATCCCTCATCGTCAGGTTGCATTGAGATGCAGCCTTTGGGGCATATCTGCTGGCAGGCTGAGCAGCCGCAACAGTCTTTCTTATCCTTGATCTCAATCATGCGCGGACACAGGTGAACCGGTTTCGGAGTGAACTTACCTTGTCAAGTATAAACGCTCTTTCAGACCGCGTGCAACCAATGAATAGCACACAAGTAGCTCCTGATATCAGGCTGACAATGCAAACTGTAACCATGCGGAATACACCTTCGGTGAGCATATGGTACACTGTCAATGGCAGTACCGCTGAGGCAAGGGTGGTTAAGGTCACGTTCAGAAGAACGTTTTGGAAATATTGTCTCATCGAAAACTGTGTCATCTTACGAAGAAACAGCAGACGGAGAAACAAACATCCGATTGCAATTACGATTGCAACCATATAAACAGAGTATGCGGGCGCTCCTAATTTCAAGACTATCCAGGAGAATGGGAAATTCATCAGTAACAATCCTCCGACAGCCAATTGGTAGTTGCGAATCTTGCCGGTGGCTGTCTGCAAGGTTATCAACGTGTTGGATAATATATCAACAAGCGATAACACAAGGACAAGTCGGGTGAACGTAACGGTTATCGCAGGATAATCTTTCAACCAAAGGGTGAGTACGAATGGTGTCTCCAAAATCAGAGGCAGCGCGAGAATCATGATGATGTAATATCCAAATCTCGAACCACGCTCCACAAGGGAGAATGTATAGGCGCGGTCTCCTGCTGCGTAGGATTTTGTTATCTGAGGGTTGACTGCGGTCAGAAAATTTCCTGCAAATGAATTGACAGCACCATTAACTGTCATTCCCAATCCCCTTGCTGCGTTGACAACCGGTCCGAAGAAAAGGTTAAGCAAAATGTTGACTCCCTGGTCTTTTAACAGGCCTGCTGTACATCCAATCGCGTTCCAGCCTGCGAATCCGCTCATTTCTTTCCAACATTTCTTATGAAATTCCGGTCTTACGTGGCTTTCTTCGAAATGACGGTGTGTATAATTCAAGTATATTGCCTGAAGAGATGTGCTTACTCCTACTAACAGTAGAGCATAAACAATCAGTCTGTCGAATTGCCAGGGTGAGTATGCTATGAAGAGGACTATGGCAAGCCTCAGCAATGTTTCGAAGATACCGATGAATGCAAACATGTTCATTCGCTCATGGCTTACAATCAAAGCATTGTAGGGACATGAGATCAAGCCGAGTATGAAAGAGAATACAGAGGCTTGAAAAACCCAGTTTGCCGCATAAAGCCTATCGGCGGGAATGACAAGTTTATAATTTACAAACCATAGACCAATGGTTTCTGCCACTACCAGTACGATCACGCTCATCGCGATCTGTATCAGTAGTGATGTGGCGAAAACCTCTTTGAGACGCTTCATGTTTCCCGCTCCCAACTCAAATGTGAGAAACCGGGATATGGATGATGTCAGTGCGCTTGAAATCAGCGAGAACATCGCCACAAAACCGCCTACCACATTGTAGATCCCGAAATTGTCTACACCAAGGGCGGAAAGGACAACACGCGAAGTGTATAGTCCGACAATCATTGCGAACATCATGCGAAGGTAAAGAAACACTGTATTCTTCGCTATTCGGCGTGTGTTCGCTGCGTGGTCTGTCATCGATAAATGTTGTGGATTGCGGCTGTCAGTCGGGGAGGTATTCGAGGAAGGGGGCGGGGATGTAGGAGGTGGCGACGGCGCAGATGCCTTGGATCTCGACGACGAGGCGGCGGTTGCCTTTGATGCGCTTGATGTGACCGACGCTCCCTTTGAAGGGTCCCTGGATCACCCGCACTTTGCTGCCGGGACGGAAGGTCATGTCGCCGCCGGCAAAATATTCGAGTCCTTGCTCTCCGCAACTCGACACGAGTATGAAGGTCTGCATCTCGGAGTCGGGGATGACGATGAGCCTGCGGTCGAACGGATTGCTGTCAAGTGTGCGGTAGATGTGGATGGGGAGTGTCTCGCTGCGCTCTATCTCAAGAAGCTGTGCTGCGCTCGCTCTCACAAACATCAGCCGACTTACGGCTGGAGTGCGTACTTCCTCGGGGGTGCTCCCTTTGCGGGGGCGGAAACTGATGGTCACAGGCACGTAGGTCTCCAATCCCATCTCATTGAGGATGGTTTCGGCGGCAAGTACTTTATTACCGTATACGCTTAGCGCATACCAGTGGAGATCTTGTGATTTAGCAGTGTCCATCTTTAAGTAATCTTCTCGATGGGGAATAGGCTTGCGTTCGCAATAGAATGCACTTCCCTTTCCAGGCTGCCGTCATAAAAAGATGGCAAACGAGGTCAGTCTGTGCTTGTTAGTCTACTCCGTATCGAGTTTCTAATCTTGTTTAGTTCCCTGAATCCAAGGCAGTCAACATAAGCCAGAAACGGATTTCTTGTTAGGAAATCTTGATCCAATCTTCAAATACTTAAGAGGCATGTAAATATGCCCTGAATATCGCAGAATTTTATTACAAAATCGTAAAAAATCATCACAGAATTGTTTTATCTAAGCTTTAATCCATGCCTCTAAAGAACAATGCTGAAGGCATATTTGCACGATTTCCTAACAATAACAAGGAATTATTTTTAAGTGTTAATTTCCTTGATAATGTTTGCATATTCCTCTCTTATTTATTAATTTTGTAGTCGAATGAAACGATTTCCTAACAAGAAATCGTTTTTTTGCTATATGCTTGCTGCATTCGGCGCACCGCGGGTGCGCTCACTCAACGGACGAGGGGAAGAGGAGAGATTGAGGAGAGAGGGAAGAGAGAGGGGATGGTCAAAAGAGGTCGTTGAGGAGGAGGCGGTTGGCTGTGTCTACTTCGCGGTTGTCGATGTCGGCAAGATAGATGAGCGTGGTGCGCTCAGAGGAGTGTCCGAGGGCTGCGCTTATCACTGATATCGGTACATTCTTTTTGTGAACCAGTGTGGCCCAGGTGTGGCGAGCTACGTAGGAGGTGAGGCGTGTCTCGAGTCCGATAAGTTTGCCGAGACGTAGCAGCCGTCGGTTGTAGGTGTCGATGGCGCGGACGTAATTGTCATATATCTCTTTATCCGCGGTCTCAATGTCGGAATATTCTTTTAATCCGTTGTCTGTTTTGATATCATGGTTATATTCTGTATTGGCGAGAATGGGGAATAACCATTTCCGTTTAACGGAGTTGTACTTGGCGATGATGGCAGCTGCCTGAGGTTCAACCCGGATTGTCATCAGCCGGCGGGTTTTACGGCGCCGGTAGGTGAGATAGCCGTCGCATACATTTTCGTTGCGTAGGAAGGCTATGTCTACGAACGACATCCCTCGTGTCATGATGCTGAACAGGAATATATCGCGTGCGAGATCCATCTCCGGTTTAAGGGAGAGATCGAGAGTGGAGAGCTTATGGATGGTGTCTGTAGTGACAGCGCGTTTCTTCGTTGCCGCGTTTCCTATGGAAATTCCATTGAAATAGTCTGCGTTGGCTATCAATCCCTGACTTGATGCCTTGTGGAGAACTGCTTTAAGCACTCTCATATGGAATGATATGGTATTTAACGATTTGTGGCGAGTCGCGAGCCATTCTCTATATCGATGCACCCATTGGGTATTGATGTCGCAAAGGGCGGGATCTGCATCACCCATATATTTTTCTATGCTGCTAAGCGCGGCGCTGTAGTTTCGGCCTGTGCCGAAGCGTCCGTCGTGTGTAAGATGAGTAACGCAGCAGGAAATATACTCTTTCAGCCTCATTTCCCCCTGCCGAGAACGGAATACCTTCACAATCTCACCCAGGTCATGCCGATCGCAAGAATTCTCGGCAATATGGCGTATGCGGGCAAGATCAGCCTCGACACGTTCGCGGACAGATGCCACACAAGGTCCGGTGCCATCCCAGAGCGATGTATGGAGCCTGATATGGGATGAAAACATTTTTGACCGGTGGCGGCAACTGATACAATAGTAGATAATGCCATGTTGGCAATCGGAGGAGGGGCGTAATAGGGATTTCACAGTAATCCCGTTTTTTTCATTTGGCATAAATAGAAAAGTTTCATTGTTGTTGAATACAACAATGAAACTTCAATATAACCGGTTTGGTTGTGGAAATGTCTCAGTGCTCTTCGAGGCATGCGTCGAGAGCCGCATCTATGGCATTCTTGTCGAGGTCGCGCCCGATGAATACGAGTTTTATCATCCGGTCGCCATATTCCTCATCCCAGTCGCGTCGCAGTCCCGGTTCGCGTTCCATCATAATCATGAGTTCCTCTTCGGGAGCCGTGGCATACCAGTAGCCTGCCTCGCGGAGGTTCTTCTGCACGCCCGCCTGCTCGAAAAGCAGCGACATATCGCGGTTTTGGCTGAAATAGAGCACACCCTTGGTGCGTATCACGTTTGCCGGCCAATGGAGGTTGACGAAGCGGTCGAATTTCTCGAAATTGAAAGGTCTGCGGCGGAAATATACATAGGTTCCAATGCCATATTCCTCAGCCTCGCCCTCGCCATGATGATGGTGATGATGATGGCAACCGTGTTCGTGGCAATCATGGTCATGATGATGGTCATGGTCGTGATGGTGATGCTCATGTTCATGTTCATGTTCATGATGGTGTTCATGCTCTTGTTCTGGAGCCGGCTTTTCTATCTCATGAACCCATGTGGCGGAGGTGGCGACATCCTCGAAATCGAACATGCCGGTATTTATGATATCCGACAGGTCGACATCGCACCAGTCGCATTCGATTATACGGGCTTTGGGTTGCAGAGCGCGTATCACAGCCTTTATATGGGCTGCCTCATCGGGAGTGACCTCCGAAATCTTGTTCAGCAGAATTATGTTGCAGAATTCTATCTGTTCGATGATAAGATTCTCGATATCCTCTTCAGATATCTTATCATTTTGCAGGTTGCTGCCGCATCCGAATTCACTCTTCATGCGCAGGGCATCAACAACAGTCACAATCGCATCGAGATGCGGGCGGTCTATGTCAGGGCGTGCGGGATTCACTGCTTGTTCCATGGCGCATATTGTCTGCGCAATCGGTGCCGGCTCGCAGACACCGCTTGCTTCGATGACAATATAATCGAAACGGGCGGATTCGATCAGATCGGAAATCTGCTTCATAAGGTCGGCCTGGAGAGTGCAGCAAATGCAGCCGTTCTGAAGAGCCACAAGGTCGCCAGAATCATCCTGACCAACTATGCCCCCTTTCTGAATGAGTTCAGCATCGATGTTTACCTCACCGATGTCGTTTACGATCACTGCAAAGCGGATTCCCCGCTTGTTGGTTAAAATATGGTTGAGGAGTGTGGTTTTCCCGCTTCCGAGATATCCGGTGAGCAGGGTTATCGGGATTATCATAGTTTTTTTCTTTTGATTTTGGTTCTGGTTATGGGGCCAATGGGGCAGCTGGGGCTACTGTAGGTGACGTCGGAGGGATATGGCGGCATAGGAGGGGACAGCCGGATCTCCCTCGATTGCTGCAAGCAGTTCGGCTGCGAACGGGAGGCGCTTGAGCAAACGGAAGGAGAGCATATCGCTCTCCTCGGCTGTGCATACGGAGCGTAGCAGCTCCAATGCTTTATCCATCGTGGTCTCCTCCGGTGGGAAGAGATAGGTGGCGAGGATGCGGGATTCGCGCACGTCGCTATCTGCCCACAGACGGTCGGCAAGCTCCATTGATGGCGTAAGCCCACGGGCTATGGCTGCTATCTGGGGAATCTGCAAGCCGAATATCATCCTGTAAGGCATTCCCGCCTTCCGCAACGTATCCGCGAGGATGCCGTTGCGGAAGGTGAAAAAGCTTTTCTTTATTTCTTGCATACCTTCTTGCATTTGGGGGTAAGCGGTGAGTAATCACGGCTCAGACGCAACATCTGCTCGGCATAGTTCTCGGGGTAGGAGATGGTGATGTCGGTGATCTCTCCTTCCTCATCGGTAACGGGGGTATATACCGGATTGATGAACCCACGGTAGGGCGGGATGTCGAGTTTGGAATAGCGCTGGAGAACCTCCTTGTGGAGCTTCGGGTCGATTTTTACAGCATATTTCTGGATCAGGTCATTACCGGCTTTGTAATCGCCCTCGCTCTTGATGCGCTGCACTTCGGCGAGAAGCTGACCCACGAGCTCACGCATCTTGGGATAATCGTTGATTTTGACGTAGGTCTTGCCAGCTTTCTTGGTAAGTTCCACAACGTCTTTACCGCCTTTACCTTTCTTGTGGCCATTCTCAAGAATCCATTTGGCGATGAGCTGGCGGTTGCGCATGTGTGCCTCCTCAACATTGTTGCCAAGTTCGATGCGGTTGAGCTGAGTCATAAGACCATTCAGCATATACTTGTAATATTCCGCCTGATAAGCATTGGGGTTATCAAGGATTCCGAGCTCTTGCAGCTTGGGATCAGCGAGGTAATACAGGGCGAAAAGGTCGGCACGAGCCTCCTCGAGTGCTGAGCCGTTCTCCTTCAAAGCATCGGGATCAACGCCCGGCATGAGACGTCCGGAAGCATGACCAAGACATTCGTGGAGGTCGGTGTGGAGCATATCGGTGATATAGAGGTAATCCTCCATCATCTTTGCTGTGGGTTTGTCGATCACGAATTCCTCATTGAAGCCGTTGCCATGAGATGCCATCTCGTATGCCTCGGTAATGTTCTCAAGGGTTACGGATTTTGAACCATGCTGGGCACGGATCCAGTTGGAATTTGGAAGATTGATACCGATGGCTGTGGCGGGGAATGCATCGCCGGCGAGCATGGCGGCTGTGATCACCTTCGCTGACACGCCTTTAACCTTCTCTTTTTTGAATTTCTTATCTACAGGTGAGTTGTCCTCAAACCATTGCGCGTTGGAAGAGATGGTCTCGGTGCGGGCTGATGACTTGCCGTTGCGGAAGTTCACGTATGACTCCCATGAGCCTGTCATTCCGAGCGGATCGCCGTAGCTCTCGATAAATCCGTTCACAAAATCGATATCAGATTTCGTATCCTCAGCCCAGAGGATAGAATATTCATCGAAAAGACGAAGATCACCGGTGATATAGAAATCGATGAGTTTTGTGATGTATGCGCGCTGGGCATCATTCTCTGCCACGCCTTTGGCTTTGTCAAGCCAATAGATTATCTCGGCAATGGCAGGACCGTAAAGACCGTTGACGCAATAATGCTGCTCCTTGATTTTGCCGTCTTCCTTGACCACGCGTGCGTTCAGACCGTATGAAATAGGAGTGGGATCATCAGCTTTCTTTATTTTATTATAGTAAGCCTCTACCTCAGCCTGGGTGACACCCTCACCGTAGAGATTGTTGGCGGAAGTAGCGACTACATCCTGTGTGCCGTCCTGGTTAACACGTTTAGCCATTACCGAGGGGTCGAAGATCACAGGCACAAGCACTGCCATCATCTGCTCGCGGGTCTGACCCGGTTCGAGAGGCAGGCAGCAGTTGCCAAGCTTACCAACCTGTTCTTCAAAGAAGGCCTGGGAGAACTCGGGTTGAAACTTATCGGTGGAATAATGGTGGTGAATGCCATTGCCGAACCATACCTGTTTGAGATATTTCTCAAAAGCCTTGAAGTCTTTGGAATTACGGTCTCCATCGTAGCTGGTATAGATCTTTTCAAGGAGGCGACGGAGCTGGAGATTATACTTGCCATTCTGATCCCAGATGATGTCGCGTCCCATCTGCGCAGCCTGCGACAGATAGTAAAGCATCTTTTTCTGATCAAGAGAGAGACGGGAATATTCCGGCACTTCATAGCGGAGCACTTCGATGTCGGCAAAGCGATCCACATGGAAATTAAAATTTTTGTCTTCTACTGCATTCGCAGCTGATGTCGCCATTGTAGCGATCATCAAGGTGGGGAGGATTTTTTTCATATTTTGTCAGTTCTGATTATTCTACATAAAGTTATTCCACATAAAGCACCAGTCCCTTGAGGTATTCACCTTCGGGATGAGAGATGTCGACAGGATGGTCGGCAGGTTGGGTGAGCTGATGTAGGATGCGTACCTTGCGTCCGGACTTTGCCGCGGCTGTGAATACAGCCATGCGGAACATGTCTTTGGTTATCGCCTGCGAGCAGGAGAAGGTGAAGAGAACTCCACCGCTCTTGATTTTCTCAAAAGCACGGGCATTGAGCTTGCGATAGCCGATGAGCCCATTCTTGATCGCCCCGCGATGTTTGGCGAATGCCGGGGGGTCGAGGATGATAAGATCGTATTTGTCGCTCTCCATGTCGGATAGGAACTTGAATGCATCCACATCGTGGGTATGGTGGCGCGTATCACCGGGGAAGTTAAGGTCGATGTTGGCATCGGTGAGGGCGACAGCTTTCGAAGAGGAGTCGACAGAGTCTACACTCAGCGCGCCTCCGCGCATGGCGTAGACTGAAAAACCACCGGTATAGCAGAACATGTTCAGCACCTTTCTTCCTTTGGCATATTTCTCAAGAAGAGCGCGGTTCTCGCGCTGGTCAACGAAGAAGCCTGTTTTCTGACCTTTAAGCCAATCGATATTGAACTGGAGACCGTTCTCAAGGGCGATGTTGCCGTCGTAGTTGCCGATAAGGTATTCATTGTCCGGGTCAAGGTGAGCCTTATAGGGGAGAGTGGTGTCGCTCTTGTAATAGACATTGCGGATGCGGGCGTCAGGCAGAAGCGTAAGAGCCTCCGCTATCTTGTGGCGGGCGAAGTGCATTCCAGGTGAATGCGCCTGCATCACGGCGGTGTCGCCATATATGTCGATTACCAGACCGGGAAGGAAATCACCCTCACCGTGCACAAGGCGGAAGCAGGTGTTGTCCTCGCGTATAAGTCCGAGTGTCTGCCGCAGGGCGAATGCCGAAGCGAGCCGACGGCTGTAGAAGTCATCGGAGAGGGTGTCAACTCCAAATTCGAGTATTCTGACAGCTATGCTGCCTATCTGGTAATGTCCTGTACCTAATACATTGCCTTTGGAGTCGGTGACGCAGACTTCGTCACCCTCTTCCAGGGCGTCGGGCAGAGAGGCTATAGCTCCCGAGAACACCCATGGGTGATGGCGGAGCACAGACTCCTCTTTGCCGGGTTTGAGTTTTATATTTTTCATTTTTTTCTTTTGATTTTGGTTTTGAGGTGCTAGGGCCAATGGGACTAATGGGGCATCTGGGGCTACTTGAAGAGGCGCACGATATCCATGCCGTTGGCGTAGACAAGGAGCAGGATCAGCAGTGTCATACCAACGATCTGGGCACGCTCCATAAATTTCTCACTTGGCGGGCGACGGAATATCACCTCATATATAAGGAACATTACGTGTCCTCCGTCAAGAGCCGGGATGGGGAGTATATTCATGAAAGCGAGAGCCACCGAGAGGAAAGCCGCGATATTCCAGAACGCGATCCAGTCCCATTTCTCCGGGAATATGGAACCGATGGAGCCGAATCCACCGATGCTGTTGGCACCCTCTTTGGTGAATACCATCTTCATCGATTTTGCATAGGAGGTGAGTTTTTCGGTTCCCATCTCCACTCCGCGTGGAATCGACTGGAAGATATTATATCTGATCTCTTTGGTATTGAAGAAAGCCGATGGATTTATCTCAAGACCTACACCCATCTTGGAATTCTCAGACAGTTTCACGGCTGTAACCAATGTGTCGGTGCGTGCCTCATTATTACGGAGGATAGTGAAATTCACAGTCTGGTTGTTATGTCCTTGCAGTTCATGGAAGAACTCGTCGAGCGATGGTGTTGACACAGAATCAATCGCTATGATTTCATCACCTGCCTTGATACCGGCTTTGGCTGCACCTTCACCCGGCATTACTTGAGTGATGCGGGTAGGCATGCGGTAAGTGAAGAAGTTGATAGTTGCCGTGTCACTTTTTGCCTCATTGTCGAGGGCAAAGATAAATTTCTCAGGAATGGAGATAGAGACAGTGTCTTTGCCATCGCGCAACACACTGACCTCCTTCGCCTGGATCATCTTCAGACGCGCCTCTACCGGGTTTTCCAGTTTTTCGCCATCTGCCGTGAGGGGTATATCGCCGTTATGAAAGCCGATTTTACGCGCCTCTCCGGAGTAAGAGAATCCCATGCGGGCCTCCTGGACAGGCACATATTTCTCGCCTGTGGCATATACGAGTCCTGCATAGATGATTATAGCAAGAAGGAAATTGAAAAGCACACCTGCTATCATGATCAGAAGACGCTGCCATGCCGGCTTGGAACGGAATTCCCAGTCCTGGGCAGGCTTCTTCATCTGCTCGGTATCCATCGACTCGTCGATCATTCCGGAGATCTTGCAATAGCCTCCAAGTGGAAGCCAGCCAATGCCGTATTCGGTATCTCCCCAGAAGGATTTCTTCTTCTTTGAAACTGATGATGGGGCCAATGGGGCATCTGGGTCTGATGGGGCAACTGAGGAATCAGGGGCAACTTCTGATTCGGCAGAATTCAGATTCTTTGTTTTACCGAGGCCTCCGATATATTTCTTTGGTTTCCATTTGAATAGTTCGGTCCAAGGATCGAAAAATATATAGAATTTCTCCACTTTCACGCCGAATATACGTGCGAATAGGAAATGACCGAACTCATGAATTATAACGAGTATTGCGAATGCGAGAATAAGCTGGACTGCTTTTATGAGAAATGTATCCAATTTAAATATCTTTAATTGTTATTATTGATTTGATTCTTAGTGTATTTCGAAGCGTTTGAGTAGCTCCTCGGCACGTGCGCGTGCCTCTTCGTTTGTGGCAATAAGGTCATCGAGGGTGACATTGCCAATCAAAGGCGTTGTTTCCATAACACGGCTGACGAGTCGGGGCATGTCCATGAAGCGTATGCGGCGCTGCAGGAATGCCGCCACAGCTATCTCGTTGGCGGCATTAAGTATGCAAGGCATGTTGCCGCCGGTGGAAATAGCATCGAAAGCATATTGCAGCAGCGGGAAGCGGGTGCGGTCCGGGGCTTCGAAAGTGAGGTTGGCATACTGATGAAGTTGCAGCGGTTCGCGCTTACTTTCCAGTCTGCCGGGGTAACCAAGTGCATATTGTATGGGGAGATGCATGTCGGGAACACCGAGCTGCGCCTTTATCGAGCCATCCTTATATTCCACCATAGAATGCACTATCGACTGAGGATGAACCGCAATCTCGATATTTTCCGGATCGCAATCGAAAAGCCATCTTGCCTCGATCATCTCAAAACCTTTGTTCATCATCGAAGCTGAGTCTATGGTGACCTTAGCGCCCATGTCCCAGTTGGGATGGCGTAGGGCGTCATCGACGGTGACATTCTCCAATTCCTGCAGAGTTTTGGTGCGGAACGGTCCGCCGCTTGCCGTGAGGATGATTTTCCTCATGTCTGCTCTGTTCTCTCCCTCAAGGCATTGGAAGATTGCGGAATGCTCGCTATCCACAGGTATTATCCTGGATTTGGAATCGCGTAGCAGGGTGGTTATCACCTCTCCTGCCACAACGAGGGTCTCCTTATTGGCAAGCGCGATAATCTTATCAGCCTTGATGGCGCGTACGGTAGGTAAGAGGCCGCTGTATCCCACCATCGCCGTGACAACGATGTCGGCTTCCGGCATTTCCGCAGCTTCGGCTATCGATTCCTCTCCAGCTTCCACCTCGATGGGGAGATCGCTGAGAGCCTCGCGGAGCATCGGAAGAAACTCGCTGCGGGCTATGACAACACGACGGGGCATGAACTTGCGGGCCTGGGCTGCCAGCAGTTCCCAATTTCGTGCCGCAGTCAGGGCGACTGCGCGGAAACGGTCGGGATGCTCTTCGATTATGTCGAGAGTCTGGGTGCCGATGGAACCGGTAGAGCCCAGAATCACAATATTTCTTATCTCACTCATATCTATAGGTCTCTATAGTTTAAATTACACGGGAATCACCGGCATTACCGCCCCCTTGGAGCCTCAAACGGTATTTCTTTTGAAACAGTCGGTTCCGGATTCCCAATATAGTCATAAGGGATGACAGGCATGCCATTATGCCACATCATAACCTCGACATGTCTTCTTCCTTTTGCGTCAGGACGAGGTCCGAGGGAGAGTATCTGTCCGGCGAGCACATTGTCGCCAGCCGCCACCATCGGCGATCCGAGTCGTGCCAGTCGGGAGACAAAGCCTTTGGCATGCTGTATTATAATTACATATCCACCTTCACCGGGTGAATAGTAGGCAGCTAAGATAGAGCCGTCGGCAACACTCTTTACCGCTTCATCGGATGTCATTATGACTTTCCCTTTCTTCTCTGTGCGTGAGTTTGCCGAAAATATCCCGTTGTCGCTAAGCGGGGAAAACATCATGCCGTCGGCGGCCAGAGGGGCAAGCACGGAGATGTTGAATCTCTCGCGTTCCTCCATCGCATTGACGAATTTACGCTCAAGCGGAGAGGGGGGAAGGAGCGAGTCGGGGGAGAGTTCTCTCAGATTTGCCGTCATAGCAGCCGAATCCGTGGGCACTCTGGAAATATCGAACGTCTTGAGGATATTGTCGAGATATGTCTGGTTTTGCTCATAAACCCCGAGAATGGAGTCAAGACGCAGAATATTGTCTTCCGTGGCAGAGCGCTCCGACTGTTTCATATAGCCCGGGAGCAGAGTGCGTAAGGGTGTGGTCATCACGATCCCGCCTGCGATTAGGATGAGAATCACGACGGCTGCCGCAGCGGCTGCCGCGAGCCACCAAGGCGACAAGGTGATGTCGACAAGGTTTTCAAGCCTTGATTCATCTTCGATCCTTATGCGATATTTAGGATGACGTTTCATGAAACGGATTCAAAAAATTCCTATTGCGAAATTAATGAAAATAAGTGATATGATAAGGGATTGGAAGATTTTTTTGTGATATTAGCGCAAATTTTGCCATTCCGGAGCAAACAAAATTTTTCCCTGCAGTGTTAGATATATAAAAATTGCAAAAAACAATTTATAAAGATTTAAATTTACCTATCTTAAATTAATATTTTATGAAAACAAGGAATCTTTACTACGCTATCGCACTATGTGCCGGAACAGCCGCTTTTGCTCTTCCCGCCAGTGCACAGGATGTTTTCGTTGACGAAGCCACAACAGTGACTGAGTTCACATGCGACAACACCACACACTATTTCTCCAATTGGCGTAACAATTGGTTTATCGAAGTCGAGGCAGGTATCAACCAGCCCTTCGTGGAGCGAGGCAACCGCCACACACCCGGTGACAATGTGAACCACCGCAAGATGACGCTCACATATGGTCTTGGTTTCGGCCGCTGGGTATCTCCCTATGTCGGTTTCCGCATCAAGGCTCTTGGAGGCCCGCTTCACTGGGATAATCCTACACAGCCTGACCTCGCCAACGGATGGAGCCGCGCGAAGCATGTTAATCTTCAGGCAGAGTTCATGTGGGATATGTTCAACTCTCTCGGTGGAGTTAATGACAACCGCGTATTCTCTATCATTCCTTTCGTAGGTCTCGGTGGTGACGCTACCTGGGACTTCAGAAATGCACAGGGTGGAGAACCTGCAGGAACAAACGTTTATGCCAAGGATGGCAAGGCAAAGAGAATAGCCTGGTCGCTTCCTGTATCGGCAGGTCTGCAGTTCCGCTTCCGTCTCTGCGAATATGTTGATTTCTTCGCTGAAGCACGCGCATCTTTCTATGCTGATACCTGGAACAACAGCGTGAAAGGCAATTCAATTGATGCTGACGTAGCCGTTGTCGGTGGTTTCAACTTCAATATCGGTGGCCGTCACTTCAACAAATTCAACGAATGCACTTATGTATCACAGATTGCTGCCCTCAACGGTCAGGTCAACGATCTCCGCGCACAGCTTCTCGCATGTGGTGCCGAGGTTGCCAACCTCCAGTCGCAGCTTCCTTGCCCCGAGCCCGTTCAGAAAGATTGTGTGAACGCACCTCTTATGACTACTGTCCGCTTCACAATCAACTCCGACAAGATCATGCCTACAGAGGAAGTGAATGTCTACAACATGGCAGAATGGCTCAAGGCTAATCCTGAAGAGAAAGTTGTCATCTGCGGTTATGCCGACAAAGATACCGGTACATCCGAATACAACATGGAGCTTTCAGAGAAACGTGCCAACGCAGTTGCCGACGCACTTGTCAACACTTACGGCATCAGCCGCGACCGTTTGACAATCAAATATGACGGCTCATCAGTTCAGCCTTACAGCACAAATGACTGGAACCGTATCGTGATCTTCACCCAGAAATAAAGATAAGTTTTAAAGTCAGGTAAAGATAATAATATAATTCTTCGTAACGACAGGGAGGCTCCGCCACGGCGGAGTCTCTTTTTTGTGGTTGTAGAACATAAAAAAATAGTTGGGAATTATTTTGTGGAGTTAAATAAAGTTTGTAAGTTTGCAACATTGAAAGGAGAGCGGGCTGAAGCCCGCTCGCGGGACAAATATTGATGACCCGGAGATTCTGGATTTACGATTTCGGATTCAGATTCGCTATTCTGGATTCCGATTTTGGATTCTGACTCGCGATTTAATCGGATTCGCGATTTTAATCGGATTCCGGTTGATTTGACCGCTTTCCTGACAATAGCGTAATATGAAGCAGAATGATAGTTGATTTCCGCTGATTAAAATTTTAGGAATTTAATCAAAAAATAAAATATAATTAAATCTAACCATAAGTCTAAAAAGTTTATCATGAACATTAATGAAATCATGGCCAACCTTGAGGCCAAACATCCCGGTGAAAAAGAATATCTTCAGGCTGTGAAGGAGGTACTCCTTTCAGTGGAGGAAGTTTACAACCAGCATCCCGAGTTTGAGAAAGCAAAAATCATCGAGAGAATGGTTGAGCCGGATCGTATCTTTACATTCCGTGTATCCTGGGTTGATGACAAAGGCGAGGTGCAGAACAACATCGGCTATCGCGTGCAGTTCAACAACGCTATCGGTCCCTACAAGGGAGGTATCCGTTTCCATGCTTCTGTAAACCTTTCCATACTTAAATTCCTCGGTTTCGAGCAGACTTTCAAAAACGCTCTCACCACTCTTCCGATGGGTGGCGGCAAGGGCGGTTCAGATTTCAGCCCCCGCGGCAAGAGCGATGCAGAGATCATGCGTTTCTGCCAGGCTTTCATCCTTGAACTCTGGCGTAACCTTGGTCCGGACCGTGACGTTCCAGCAGGCGATATAGGTGTTGGCGGACGTGAGGTAGGCTACATGTATGGCATGTATAAGAAACTTGCCCGCGAGAATACAGGAACATTCACCGGCAAGGGTCTCTCATTCGGTGGAAGCCGTATCCGTCCCGAGGCTACAGGTTTCGGCGCTCTCTATTATACAGTTCAGATGCTTGCTGACCTTGGCACAGATATCAAGGGCAAGACTATCGCTATCTCCGGTTTCGGTAACGTGGCATGGGGTGCGGCTACAAAGGCTACCCAGCTCGGCGGTAAGGTTGTGACTATCTCCGGTCCTGACGGATATATCTATGATCCCGCAGGTCTTGATGCAGAGAAGATCGAGTATATGCTCGAACTCCGTGCTTCAGGCAATGATATTGTAGCTCCTTACGCTGATAAATTCCCCGGCTCAACATTCTTCGCAGGTAAGAAACCATGGGAGCAGAAAGTGGATATCGCACTTCCTTGCGCAACTCAGAACGAGCTTAACGGAGAGGATGCAAAACAGCTTGTTGCAAACAATGTCCTTCTCGTTGCTGAGGTTTCTAACATGGGTTGCACTCCGGAGGCTATCGATACATTCATCGCCAACAAGATTCCTTACGGTCCCGGTAAGGCTGTGAATGCCGGTGGTGTGGCTGTTTCCGGTCTTGAGATGACTCAGGATGCCGAGCACATCCAGTGGACAGAGGCTCAGGTTGACGAGAAACTTCACCAGATCATGCACGACATCCATGAGGCTTGCGTTGAGCATGGCAAGCAGCCCGATGGCTATATCAACTATATGAAGGGTGCTAACATCGCCGGCTTCCTTAAGGTTGCCGATGCAATGATGGCACAGGGTATCATCTGATAAACTATACCTAACATAAATAGAAAAGGGGAGCGGACTGTGTGGTCAGTTCCCCTTTTTCATGTTTTATCGGTTTGAAGCGGGAATGTCTTGATGCAATATGTGTTATTGGCGTGGTGATAATGAAAGTCTTGCGAATATCACCGGACGATTGTCTTTTCGTGAGAAGAGAGAGTACGCTGAGTCAAGGGATGTGTAGTCGTGACGTAGAATGTCGACAGTATCACCGAAGCTACCCTCATGCAGGAATGACATTTCAAGCCGTTTTACGAAATGCTTGTCGAAATCATCCAATGAATACCGGTTGAGAAGTAACGTGACGTATCTCACCGTATTGACATGTCGATAGAAATCTATGTCATTATATTTGAAAGTATATTGCTCCTCTTTGACAGATGCTTTCAATGCTCTTGCCGGAACTTCGCTTTGCGGGGTATCGAAGGGGAGAATCTCCACATGCTTGGCTTGCGGAGCTATGGGACATTCGCGGTCAGGTACGGAATTCTCAGGAAGTGTAAGATGCGACAGACCGAAGTTTTCGTGGGTTTTCATGTCGAGAACCATCCATACGGTGCGAGCATATCCCATGGCGTTTCCATACTGATCCTCGATTTCAAAGTCTCGTGTTGAGAAATGGCGGTTCCAATTTTCAACCCATGTTGAAATTTTATATGAAGTGTTGCATTTCGGATAGCGGGACATCTCTATTGTGAGCCTTGAAAGCACCCATCCTGCACCAAGATCAGCCATTGAAGGATTTCCGATGCCCAGAGAATTTGCATGAGCTGTAGCTATCTCTATAATGTTGCTGACGAGTATATTTACAGCAAGCTCGCCCTCCGGATTCGAGTCGTTGGCAGAATTGAAGAATGTTTGAGTGTATATCATGTAAGACTGGATTATTTTAAGAAACGTACTATGATATTATCTTAAAATCCTGCGATTGTGAGAATTTCCGCGGGGTCAGATACGATATGGTCGGCATATGCACCGCGCAGTTCCGACATCGGACGGAAACCCCAGGTGACACCTACAGACTCCACGCAGGCGCGTCTTGCTGTCTCTATGTCAACAGCGGAATCGCCTACGAAAAGTACATCTGCCTTTGGTGTGGGATGTTCGTTTAAAGCGGCGAATACGATGGAGGGATCCGGTTTCACTGGACGGTCGTCTGTCTGTCCGAGAATTGCGACAAACGGTATGTCCGGGAAGAAATGGGGTATTATCTTATCCACTGCCGCCTGATATTTATTGGTGGCAACAGCTATGGCAACTCCGTTTTCATGCAATTTTGCAAGAAGCTCCGGGATTCCGGGATAAGGCGCTGTGTGATCTGTGGAATGCTCATCATAATATTGCCGGAAAAGATTGAGCAGACGTTCTACAGTTTCCTGATCCGCATCCGGCTCGGCTCTTTCGATAAGTTTCCGCACACCATTGCCAACCATATAGTTGTATGTGGCAAGAGCATGTTCGGAATATCCCAATGTGCGCAGTGCGTAATTACATGCATCTCCAAGATCGGCGATGGTGTTCAGCAGAGTGCCGTCAAGATCGAATATCACTAATTTCTTCATAATTGTCAGAATGGGTAACCTATTGAGAAATGGAACGAATGGTCGCGGTGCCAGTTGGGGCGTATGATAGGCCATGGTTCTGCACCGATTGCAGGATTATGAGCCTTCATACCCATATCGAACCGAAGCAGGAAATAATTGAAATCGAGCCTCAATCCAAGTCCGTAGGCAGCCGCTATCTCCTTATAAAACGATTTAAACTTAAACATTCCCTCCGGCTGGTTGGGATAATTATGGATTGTCCATATATTTCCGGCATCGATGAAGAGCGCGCCCTCAAGAATCCAGAAAAGCTTGGCACGGTATTCAACGCTCATGTCAAGGCGTATGTCGCCGCATTGATTTATGAAGTCGCTCACAGAATTAGTGCCAGGGAACCGTCCGGGACCCAAGGTGCGCACGTCCCATCCACGCACTCCATTTGCTCCTCCTCCGTAGAAACGCTTCTCGAATGGAAGGATGGAGGAGTTACCGTAAGGCACACCTACTCCTGCGCCAAAATGGCAGGCTATGGAGTTGCGGGTGTCGAAGCTATGGAGATACGAAAAGTCTCCATCAACTTTGGCATATTGTGAATAATGGATGCCGAACACCTTGTAGGGCTGTTCATGGAAGTTGGAGCGATGGTTGAAGATGCTGCTGATAGCGAAAAGGAAGTTTCCGGCAATCTCGGCATTCACACGCACAGTGTAGATATCCTGTTGCAATGTCCTCGACCAGGGTGTTTCAGGGCGTTTGTTGGTATGATAGAAGCTATAGCCCATCCTCATTATGAAATGGTCTTCGTAGCTGTATCTCAGCAGAGGGTTGTCGGGGGCGATTTCATCAAGAAAATCGTTTGTGCTCTCCGGCAGATATACATAATTTATGTCAATTGGAGTGAATGTATGGCGGTTTCTGTTGAAACGTTCCGACCATTTGTAGCTCCATCCGGCTGTAGAGATAATACGGGTGTATTCAGGACGTTCCTGATAATTCATGGAGATGTTGAATTCCGTAGTAGCCTTTATCCTGCGTTTGAAGCTCTCCCGCAGGAACGGAGCCTTGAATTTAGGGAAATTTATGCCAACCTCGGCACCAAGTTCAAGGTATCTGTCATGTATGAGTCCACTCAGGTTTCCGCTTAAAGATTCATATGCACCGCGTAATTTCGCGGTCAGAGTCTCGGAGCCTTTGGCGATATTACGGTGGGAATAGCTGATACCTGCAGCCACTCCAAGGTCTCCCTCCGAGTTGGTTCCCTCAAGTTCCGCTGAGAAGCTTTGGCTTTTTGCCCTCGTAAGAAGGATATAGGCGTCGAGCATTCCGAAGTCGCCGAAATCTCCTGCCGGCAGGAAGCGGATATTAATGAACTTGAGGATATTCAGACGTCCTAATGCGGAATATGTATTGTTTACATCGCGCAGGCTGTATTTTTCACCTTTACGGATGAAGCAATTGTCGTAAAGAACGCTTGGCCGCAGGTATTTCTTATTGCCGTAAAGTATGGTTATATCTTTGTAGTCTACGGTATCGGCAGCCTGATAATGACGGAAATCTTCGGTTACGCCGGGGTCATAATCCATGACATAGTATATGTTTTTCACAATATACTCCTTATGCGTGTCGATAAGATGTCCGGGGGATCCGGCAGGATATGGCGGGTTGACGGTCATTGTCAGATCAACATCGAGCGATCCTTCGGTTGTGTCAGCGTTGAATGTTATGAATTCCTTACCGAAAGCGTAATAACCGTGATTTCTCAACCGTGTTGTAAGCAGGTCGCGCTGAGTTTCAAGCAGAGATATGTCAAGCGGATCGCCCGGTCGCACTGTGAAATGGAGAGAATCTTTCATTATCAGATTCCGGAGGGTATCGTTGGGAAACTGATAGCTTACCGACCTTATGACATGCGGCTTGCCCGGAGCGAGATCAAATTCAACCCGCATCTTTTTCTTTTTACGGTTGGCTGTGGTATCGATGGACACCTCGGCGTCAAGGAATCCGGCGTTCATCATCGCTTTGCGGAGCTGAGCGGCATCTGCTACTGTAGCTGTTGAATCGAAAATCACAGGAGCCTCACCGAGTTTCCGTACCCAACGGTTCCACCATTTTGTGGTGTCGTTACCGCTCATGTTGTATATTCCGAGACGGAATTTTGTTGACCACAGCATCTTGTGGTTTGGCTGCATCCTGACGTAAGACATCAGTTGCTGTTCGTTTAATCTGCCGGTGGAGTCATTGAGGTTGATTTTAACCTCGTCCAGAAGATATTTTCCGTCGGGTACATGACGCGAAGAGGAGCATCCCCATAATATGGTCAGGAATGCTACAGCAACCGCGAGTTTTATGCCGGAAAAAATCTTCACAAGTGCAAAGTTAATCGTTTTTATTCTTTTTGCCGAATCCTGGGTCTATTTTGACACAGAGGCACACTGCGAAAGTTGCCGCGCAACAGAGCATCACCCACCAGAAAAAGTTAACATAACCCTGCGGACCGTCTGCTCCGAATATATGATGTTGCGCCAAAGTGTCGTGGATCCAACCCGCCGCCATTCCCGGCAGCATCATTCCGAGAGCCATGAATGCAGTACAGAATGCGTAATGCGATGTCTTGCTTTCCCCTCGGCTGAAATATATGAGATATAGCATGAATGCGGTGAAGCCGAAACCATATCCGAACTGTTCGGTGAATATGGCAGCGCATATCAGATAAAAATTTTCCGGTTGCCACATGGCAAGCCCACAATAGAATATGCATGGAAGGGTGAGAGCGAGTGCCATCGGCCACAACCATTTTTTTAATCCTCCGCGGGAAATGGCTATACCTCCGAGAATTCCACCGGCAAGCAATGCGATGACGCCTACAGTGCCGTTTACAAATCCCACTTGTGCTGTGGTAAGAGCCAGACCTCCGGATTCTCTCGGAGATACAAGAAACGGCTGCACAAGTTTCAGACACATAGCCTCAGGCAGGCGGTATAGCAGCATAAACAGCAGAGCCGATATGATATGCGGTTTTTGAAAGAATGTAACAAACGTCTTCGCGAAATCACGTAAGATGGTTGAAGGTGTTACCCCATCCATCGGACGGTCAGCTTCAGCCTTGGGCATGAAGCGTGTATGATAAAGCGCGATGAGGAAGAAGAATACACCCAGAAGTAGGAATATGCGCGACCAAGCTGATGCAACACTGTCGCAATTTAGCTCGAGCACTCCGGCGAGCATAACGAGGCCGCCTTGTCCGATTACAGATGCAATCCGGTAGAATGTGGAGCGTACGCCGACAAATGCCGCCTGTTCATGAGCCGGAAGCTCAATCATATAATATCCATCGGCAGCTATGTCATGTGTAGCTGAGAAAAATGCTGTCAGCCAGAAGAAAATCAGTGTGGAGGTGAAGAAGAATGATGTAGGTAGAAGCAGACCTATCGCGGCAAGTGAGAATGCCATAAGAAACTGCATGGCTATAGTCCACAACCGTTTTGTTTTAAAAAGGTCTACAAATGGACTCCAGAATGGCTTTATTACCCACGGAAGATAGAGCCATCCGGTGAAGAAGGCCATTTCTGACAACCCTATTCCCATGTTGTGATACATAAGCACTGTCAATGTATTGACAGCGAAATAGGGGAGTCCTTCGGCTATGTATGTGGTAGGAATCCACAGCCATGGTGATTTTTGCGACATTTCAGTTTATTAAATATTTCTAACATGCTTGGAAATGCTCACGTATTTCCCTGGGCAGTGGCCCTTGGAATGCTGTGTCGGCATAAATTCGCTTCACTGTCTCATGTGTAAGCCTGCGGAAATCCTCATTGCGGGGCACGATCATCAATCCTGCCATATCAACGGCTCCCGGACTAATCACGAATCGTTCCCCTTCCGGTAGTGAATAAAGAGAAGGGCGGTGTGCCCGTCTGGGAACAATGACTATCCTGAGATACCCACTGTCGGAAATCCAGAAGAAGGCGTTTACCAGTCCATGATCCTTTTTGCCGGTTGCAGCATCAATGCCGAATGCATCCTCGGCTTTTGAAAGGTTTAGCAATCCTGACATTCCGGGTCCGATGATCGCACTCATGAAATTGAAAGGTAACTCAAGTCCGAATTCCTCACTTGACATCCATCCTTTATTCTCTAACGGATGGTGTTTTTCCACAAGCTCAACGATGGGAAGTTCGGATTTTAGCATTGCCTGACAGTGCAGATGGTCGGGCGCGGAAGCTCCGGCTCTTGCTCCGTTGAAAAATATCACAAGCCCCGGGGCAGATTCCGCCATAGTGGCCATGTCAAGCGGTATTCTGTCCTGTGGTATGTGTTTTTTCGCTGCAATGGTGAAATGCACCGGAAGAATCGGATATGGGTTCACAAGAAGTTCCCAATTATCATCGGGCCATGCTGCTGTCATCTGCTCGGCAGGACGGTTCTCAGAACATAGGAAGCAAGCTCTGCCTGCTATGGATTCTTTACTTACATCTGCACCGGTGGAGCGTATACGGGCCGGGTTCAACTGCGCTGAAGATGGAAAATCTCCGCAATGAAGCGCTTTGCGTTCAACATGCATCAGCATGTCGAAATTTGATTTTGCAAGCGGCCAACTGAGCAGCTGCTCCTCAATGATATCGTTTATATGTTCAACGGATAGCTTATGCATGTTAATAGGTTATCAGAACGGTAGATCCTGGTCATCTCCGTCAAAATCATCAAAATCGTCAAAATCATCGAATCCGTCATCCTCAAGCCATGGGCGGTCAGGATCTCCGTCGGGATTCATCATTGATCCGAAATCAGGGAAAGGCATTCCGTGTGTCGGACGGTTCTGCATATTCTGACGAACTCTTGCCATAAGCTCGATTGAGCGTAAACAGTCCTTATAATTGTTGTTGGCGTTGGTTTTCTCAATAGAGAGTGCGGCATCTGAGTTCCCTTCCCATCGACGGCATAGGTAAAGTGGGTCGTAGATTCTGCCGATACTGTATTCCCGACTGATTCGCAGAGCCATGGCGTAATCCTCTCCGTAGCTTACATTCGGGAAGAGTATTTTGCGCGCGATAGGGGTGAAAAAAGCTCTCGGTGCTCCGAAGCCGTTGATGCGCAGGGCGTTGTTCGGTCCATTTGTGTCAGTCCATTCCTCATGGCTTATAAGACCCGGAGGAATCGGGTTCCCTTCAAAATCCACCATCATGTAGCTGCCGATTACCATACCATAGCTGCCGGCACGGAACTTGCTCACTATTGTTCTCAACACATCCGGGGAATTATACAGGTCATCAGAATCAAGCTGAACCGCAAATCTTCCGCAATGTTCCGACAAGAGGGCACGGTTCCAGCAGCCTCCGATTCCAAGGTTCTCATCAGAGCTGACCTTGATTAGTTTCAATCTTGGGTCTGAAACTTTTTCAAGCATTTCGCGTGTGCCGTCGGTAGAGTCATTATCGACAACGATCACATTGAAATCAAAATCGCAATTCTGCTGCAGGGCTGAATTCACAGCATCCATGACAGTCCTTGCGCGGTTTCTTACCGGAATCACCACAGATGCCTCAACCGGAAATTCCTCACAGTCATAATCCACAATTATGGTTCCGGGAGTAACCAGCCCGTCGATCTGACGGAGATGGTCGGTAAGCGCTTTCTCCATCTGCAGCTGATAAGCACGGTTGCGAGGATCTACATAGTCATGTTGCTTCTCACCGCTCTTGCGGTAGTCGGCGCGGGTGGCGGTGTAGAGATATTCCGGAATCATAGCCATCATTTTGCCGATGGTGATTCTGAGACGCAGAGAATACCAGCCGCCATCGAGCATGTCAGATTCTTCTCCGCTGAAATCTTCCGTGGCTGAAAGCACATCTGCGGCATTAAGCAACACCAAAGGTCCGAAATCAAAATCATCGCGCACGGATCCCGGCTGATAGTCGTTAACAGGATGCAGCATTATGGAGCCATCACTGTTCCTTTCCCTGAAATAGGAATATGTGAGTGTTGAGTCAATTTCAGAGGCTATTTCTGTGAATCTATGCACACAGTGAGGGTCAAGTTCTATCTCCCGGTCATCAAGCTGCACGAGCACATATTGCTCAAGAGGCATTCTGAAGATTTCCTCCCTGAGATTATTGACATTGGTGAATCTTATGATGTTCATGATTGTAGATTGTTCTATTATTTAGAAGATTTGAGGAATTCCGACATGATCCTGTCGCGGTCTGCCTTTTCGGTTAAAGTCTCTAAGGGCACAGACATTATAAGATTATGGCTACGTCCGCGATCCACGATATATCCTGCCGGAAGATTGGTGTCGGTGAAGGTGAGTATCTCTTCAGCTTTTGCCCCAGGAGCGGGTGCAAGGGCATCCGGATTCTGCACGATATAACACTCTTCATTGAGGGTGGAGGAATATCTAACTCTCCTGCCATCGGAGGTGCGTAACTCCCCTGAACGACTCACATCTGAGTTCTCAGCCGGAACAACACCTAACACTATTTCCCCGAAGTTGCGGTCTTCATCCCCGTATCTGAATCCGAAGATGTCGGAAACTATATTTTCCCCGCTGACGAGTAGATTGCCCCCTCCATCTGAGAAGAGGCGTAGCTGGTGCTCAAGTTCTGGTGAGAATGTGCGGAATTTAAGTCCGCTCTTGCCGTTGCCGATTATGCCTGCTTTCTGTTTGCCGAGAATCAGATCGACATTTTTGTAATTTGAAAGTTTTACGTTACCGCTTTCAACAGCTCCTACACTTGCCGAAACGAATCCAAAACCTGCATCAGCTATTGATTCTCCATGGATAGCAGGGAAATCGAAAGTGTTGCCGGCTATTATCTGGGTCGTGTGATTCGATCCGCTTCTTCCGAAAGCTTCTCCGGAATTGCGGTTGAATTCAGTCTGGTATCCGGTGAAGGATATGTCTTTGATATATGGAACACCAAAATCTTTATCGGATTCAAAACCTGCATTGTTGCCGTCCTTGAAGTTTGCCGGACCGCTTACGCGGGTGAAACCATTGACCACAAGCACAGGTTTCTTCTCACCGGGAGCTTCTCTGAGCGCGAGTGTCTCGGATGGGAACGATTGCCCTCCCTTGTTGATGGCAATGATTCTGAAACTGTGAATTTCATTGTCAGCCACCTTAAGATCGTAATGCGTTTTTGATGTTTCTCCGATCTTGTGGAATCCGAGTTCGCCCTGATTCCGTCCGAGGATGACATACTTGTCGGGCATAGCAGTCTCTTCCAGCGGATCCGGAGTGGGTTCCCAGCTAAGTCTGTAAAGGTTTTTCTTTTCGCGCATGATGGCGAAATTTTTAACGGGCAAAGGTTGTATTACAAGTTCCCTGTCTTTTCTCTCGGCAAGGAATCTTGCAAGACCTTTGTAAATAGCGCGGCCGACAGTGAAGCGGAAAGAAGGATCAAGCCCATACATCATATCAGCGAAATTCTGATGGCTCAGAAGCTCTATCAGAGTTGTGGGCACTTCAGGCACACGCGCCTCCACATATGATTTGTCCCACATCGAGCGTCTGGTCCATGACGGCTCGTATTGGCGTCTGATGTCATTGGTGATCTGTCGCATCACAAGGTCAGTGAGCATACGGGAGTTGATTCTCGGGGTGCCATCGCGATATGAATCGCCATTTTGGGTGAAGTATATTCCCAATGTTCCCACGAATGAGTCATCAGCTCTCTTTCCTGCGTCGCTATGAAGGGCAAACGATAGATCCACCGGGATATTCAGACCTTCTCTGTTGGGGAGAACGCGGGAACCTCCGGCAAGGTAGTTGACCCAATGACCACGTGAGGTGTAATCATCTTTGTAATCGTCAGAACCATGATAGGGCGAATATATCGATTCCGGAAAACCGGCCCATTGCAGCCAGTAGCGGGCTCCTTCAAGAAAACGAGGCATGCCAGATGTGCGGAATGTAGGCGCTACTCCAGGTTTTGCGGGAGCGTCATAGTTGCCGGTCACGGTGGGGTCTGCAGGAACCGATGTGTCGGAAACATCCCCGCTTTCCTCTGTTGTTTCCTCGTCGGTCTCGGTTTCCTCATCATCTGAGGCTTCGGAGTCATCTTCTGATTCAGCCTCGACTTCCGTCTCGGCACTGTCGGAAGAGTTTTCCGGGGTGGATGGGTCGTAATATATATCTGAGCGTCGGTCGGAGCGGGCGATGTTGCCCATGCCACCTCCTATTTTTACGGCATCAGCGGTTACCGTCATCCCTTCCCCTTTCTCTGAAATGTTAGATAGTGTCACAACAGGCTCCGTATCGCTGTAACCCTTGGTAAGAGGGAATGTGCCGAGATATATCCAGGTGCCTCCCCCCATAGTCTGGTTGACACGGAATTCTTTGGAGCCTCCTGAATAGTTTACAGTATAATGAGCGTCTTCCACCGAATTGGGGAAGGATTTATAGCTGACGTAGACGGCATATTCCCCATCTTCCGGAATATCTGCGTACCATGCAGCCACAGATGGTTTTCCACCGGTGACGGTTGTGGTCTGGCGATAAGTTCCGTTTTCAAACGGATTCTCCGTGTCACGGAAATCCGGTAGGTCGTAGATGAATCCTTCAAGATCTCCTGTTATCCAAGGAGTGCTGCCTGTCATCTCTTTATAATATGGCTGGGAGAAAATCTGACCCTCGTCATTTGTGTCATTATCAACGATGACTTCATTGCGGTTTGTGTCGCGCTCGCGCGGCAGCATGACGTAAGCACCTGCGTTCTCAAGCATTGGAACCACATAGGGCAATATGTAGCTCATGGTGTAGGTGTCCTCAAGCGACTGGAACAGCACCGGACGTTGCCACATCCAGGCTCCTGAGCCTGGTTTGAAGTAGCGCCCATGGGAATGCCACAATGCTATGATGTCGTTCTCCATCCCTTTGTCTGGCTTTACAAACGGATTAGCCTCTACTACAAAAGGCGGATTTTTTCTGAATTTTTCAGGAAGTTTGTCGACTTTGGTAATATAATATGCCAATCCCTTCTGACCGACATTCAGATTCACCCTGTAATCCGATATGGAATCGGGCAAAGCTGCCTGCACGTGGTATGAAAGAGAATCTATCAATTCACGGGTCACAGGAAGATATGTGAAATTCTCATTGAGGCTTACCCTGGCTGTTTTTGAAAGTTTATCAGGCTTTACACTGTTTACACGCAAGCCACCGGGGTTAAGGTTGGATGGAATCCAGTCGATGAGACGCTGGTTTACGGTAAGCGTGAGCGAATCGTTTGAAGGCTGCTCCGGTGGTGGGGTCTGCGCCTTTACAACACGGCGGGATTTTTTACGTGTTGTCCTTTTTTTGCGTTTTGTAGACTTTCTCGAGTTTCTTTTTTTTGAACTTTTGGATTTTTTGGATACTGTTTGGGTGGTCTTTGCTTTTGAACGCTTTTTTGCAGCCTGGGATTCCACCGAATCAAATCCGGCGAGAACTATTACTGCTGCAATTATTATGTATAAGAATCTTCTGAATTTCATTTCCAAATTATGGTTATATCAGTTGCCAACGCTTCCCAACCGTGGGCGCGATAATTAGACAGACTACAAAATTAATGAAAAAAGGAGAGCGAAGCAAGCGTAAAACGCTACTATTCGTGCGTAGTTGAAAACCGTGGGTGTAAAATTTGTTAAATAGCGATTATTGTGTTAACTTCGCATATCGGATAACTCAAAAAATATTATAATGGCAACAAAACCTTTTCACTATCAGGAAATGTTCCCGCTCGGTCCTGACACCACCGAGTATCAGCTCGTCACCAAAGACCATGTCAAGGTGGAGAACTGGAATGGTCACGAGATGCTTGTAGTAGAGCCGGAGGCTCTGACTCTTCTGGCCAATGTGGCTTCCCATAACTGCTCTTTCATGCTCCGTCGTGAGCACAATGAGATGGTTGCGAAAATACTCAATGATCCGGAAGCTTCAGAGAATGATAAATATGTGGCACTTACCATGCTCCGTAACGCGGAGGTGGCCGCCAAGGGCGTTCTCCCATTCTGCCAGGATACAGGCACGTCAATCTGCGCCGGTTATAAGGGTCAGCAGGTATGGACTGGATGCGATGACGAAGAGAAAATCTCAGAGGGTGTTTACAAGACATATACTGAGAATAATCTCCGCTATTCGCAGAATGCTCCTCTCAATATGTATGACGAGGTCAACACCGGATGCAACCTTCCCGCTCAGATCGAGATCCATGCTTGCGAAGGTATGGAATATAACTTCCTGTTTGTAGCAAAAGGTGGCGGTTCAGCCAACAAAACATATCTTTATCAGGAAACAAAGGCTATTCTGAATAAGAAAACTCTCGTTCCATTCCTGATAGAGAAAATGAAGACTCTCGGCACAGCTGCATGTCCTCCTTATCATATCGCATTTGTCATCGGAGGAACATCCGCTGAGGCAAACCTTGCGGCAGTGAAGAAAGCTTCTGTGAAATATTATGATAACCTTCCCACAGAAGGTAACGAGTATGGTCATGCTTTCCGTGATGTAGAGCTTGAGAAGGAACTTCTTGAGGCTGCGCACTGTCTCGGTCTGGGAGCACAGTTCGGAGGAAAATATTTCGCTCATGATATCCGCGTGATCCGTATGCCGCGTCATGGTGCATCGTGTCCGGTAGGTATGGGCGTAAGCTGCTCTGCCGACCGTAATGTGAAGGCTAAGATAAATAAAGACGGACTCTGGATTGAGAAACTTGATGAATTCCCCGGTGAGCTTATTCCCGAATCAATGCGTAACGCAGGCGAGGGAGAGGTTGTGAATATTGACCTTAACCGCCCGATGTCTGAGATTCTTGCCGAGCTTGACAAATATCCCGTTTCCACACGCCTTTCTCTCAAAGGCACAATCATTGTAGGTCGTGATATCGCCCATGCAAAAATCAAGGAGCGTCTTGATGCCGGTGAGCCAATGCCTCAATATCTCAAAGATCACCCGATCTATTATGCCGGACCGGCCAAGAAGCCGGAAGGCATGGCATCCGGTTCTTTCGGTCCGACAACCGCAGGACGTATGGACTCTTATGTAGACCAGTTCCAGGCAGCCGGCGGCTCGATGGTGATGATAGCGAAGGGTAACCGTAGCCAGCAGGTTACAGATGCCTGCCACAAGCATGGCGGTTTCTACCTCGGTTCAATAGGTGGTCCGGCAGCCATTCTCGCCAAGAACTCAATCAAGAGCGTTGAATGTCTCGAATATCCTGAACTTGGCATGGAAGCTATTTGGAAAATCGAGGTGGAGGATTTCCCTGCGTTCATCCTCGTTGACAACAAGGGTAACGACTTCTTCAAGCAGATCAAGCCCCGCTGTCCGATGAGCGACTGCGGCAAATAACGCAAGTTTACATAAACCAGAAATAAAAACTCCCGGAATGACGGCATAACCAAGGTCTGTCATTCCGGGAGTCTTACATCCATATGGATGTGGGGAATGGTAGAGCCGCTAATGAAAAGGGTTTGGTGAACAACGGGAGGCGTTAAGGAGTTTTAACAGAAAAGGTTTACGAATTTAATAGATGAGTTATGAGACTTGACGGAAGAAGAAGCAGCTCTAATGTTGACGACAGGCGCGGACGGCGCACGGGATTGGTCGCTGGCGCGGGTGGTATAGGCGGACTTATCATCACTGCGCTTATAATCTGGATATCCGGTGGTAATCCTCTATCGGTGTTGAATAATGCCGGATCTTTAACCGGTAATCAGGTGCAACAGTCGTATACCCCGACAGAACAGGAGGAACGGTATGCTGAGTTTGCTAAGGTGATTTTGGCGGGAACGGAGGATGTCTGGACCGAGGAGTTCCGGAAGATCGGACGCACATATGAGCCTCCGAAGATGGTGCTTTTCACCGGAAGCGTGCAGTCGGGGTGCGGAAATGCCACTTCTTCAGTCGGACCATTCTATTGTTCCGCCGACAAGACTTTATATATCGATCTTTCGTTTTTTGAGCAGATGGAGAAACAGATGGGGGCGGGAGGTGATTTTGCTTTCGCCTATGTTATAGCGCATGAGGTTGGACATCATGTGCAGAATCTTCTCGGCACTCTGGATGCCGCGCATCAGGAGATGGCAAGGCTTCCGGAGGCTGAATCAAATAAGTTGAGTGTAAGGACGGAACTACAGGCTGATTATTATGCCGGGGTCTGGGCTTATCATGACAACCGTCTGTTCAACAGTCTTGAACCAGGCGATATAGAGGAGGGTTTAAATGCCGCGTCCAAGATCGGAGATGATTATCTTCAGAAACAGGCTCAGGGGTATGCAGTTCCTGAAACTTTCAATCACGGACGTTCAGATCAACGGGTGAAATGGCTTGAACTCGGAGCGCGAACCGGTGATCTATCCCGGGGTGACACTTTCTCTCCAAGCTATTCCGCGTTGTGAATCCGTATGTCTACATTGTGAATTACGTTAATTTTCACTAATTTTGCAGGAAATTAGAACGTTCAACAGATGAAAAATATAAGGAATTTCTGCATAATCGCGCATATCGACCATGGAAAGTCGACATTAGCCGACCGTCTTCTTGAAAGAACCAATACTGTGGTGGGAAAGGATATGGAGGCCCAGGTGCTTGATGACATGGATCTTGAGAAGGAGCGTGGAATCACCATCAAAAGTCATGCCATACAGATGGATTATGAACTTGATGGGGAGAAATATACTCTTAATCTTATTGACACTCCCGGACATGTGGATTTTTCATATGAGGTGTCACGCTCGATTGCAGCCTGCGAGGGTGCTCTCCTTATCGTGGATGCATCTCAGGGCATCCAGGCTCAGACCATCTCCAATCTCTATATGGCTATTGACAATGATTTGGAGATTATACCGGTGATAAACAAGTGCGATCTTGACAGCGCAAAGCCCGAAGAGGTGGAAGACCAGATTGTTGATCTGCTCGGTTGCGACCATGAGGAGATCATACGTGCGAGTGGCAAAACCGGTATGGGGGTCGATGAGATTCTTAAAGCTATTGTGGAGAGGGTTCCTGCTCCAAAGGGAGATCCGGAGGCTCCGCTTCAGGCTTTGATATTTGACTCTGTTTTCAATCCTTTCCGAGGTATCATAGCTTATTATAAGATCGTGAACGGAACCATCCGTAAAGATGATTTCGTCAAATTCGTATCTACGGGTAAAGAGTATCATGCCGATGAGGTGGGTGTGCTCAAACTTGATATGGCTCCCCGTAAAGAGCTTTCTGCCGGTAATGTGGGATATATCATCTCCGGTATCAAAAGCTCAAAGGAGGTGAAGGTGGGAGATACTATCACGCATGTAAACCGTCCTTGTGAGAAAGCCATCGCCGGATTTGAGGAGGTTAAACCAATGGTGTTTGCGGGTGTTTATCCTATAGAAACAGAAGATTTCGAGAACCTTCGCGCATCACTTGAGAAGCTTCAGCTCAATGACGCCTCATTGACATTCCAGCCGGAGTCGTCAGCGGCACTTGGTTTCGGTTTCCGTTGCGGATTCCTCGGTTTGCTTCATATGGAGATAGTGCAGGAGCGTCTTGGTCGGGAGTTCGACATGGATGTCATCACCACTGTGCCGAACGTATCATATCTGGTGTATGATAAGAAAGGGAACAAGACCGAGGTTCATAACCCCTCCGGACTTCCTGAGGCAACATTGATCGACCATATCGAGGAGCCTTATATCAGGGCAACCATCATCACCCAGGCGGATTATATAGGTCCGATCATGACTCTCTGTCTCGGAAAGCGCGGAGAGTTGGTGAAACAGGAATATATTTCGGGTAACAGAATGGAGCTTACCTTTGATATGCCGCTCGGTGAGATTGTCATCGATTTCTATGACAAACTGAAGAGCATTTCAAAAGGTTATGCATCGTTTGATTACCATATTCATGATTTCAGGGAGTCTAAACTTGTGAAGCTTGATATCCTTCTGAACGGTGAGAGTGTGGACGCCTTGTCAACTCTTACACACGAGGCTAATGCAGTGAGATTCGGCCGCCGCATGTGTGAGAAACTGAAGGAGCTTATACCTCGTCAGCAGTTCGACATAGCTATCCAGGCTGCCATTGGTGCGAAGATTATAGCGCGTGAGACAATCAAGGCTGTCAGGAAGGATGTGACAGCAAAGTGTTATGGTGGCGACATCTCGCGTAAGCGCAAGCTTCTTGAGAAACAGAAGGCGGGAAAGAAGAGAATGAAGCAGATCGGTTCAGTCGAAGTGCCACAGAAAGCCTTCCTTGCAGTCCTCAAACTTGACTGACACTGCGTTTGTTGATATATTATAATAAACAACAGACTGTCTCCGGTATTGGGTGAGGCAGTCTTATAAAATTTATGATACTATGAATATAGGAGATAAATTCCCTGATTTGCTCGGCGTAGATGCCAATGGCAAAGAGATAAAGCTGTCGGATTATCCCGGCAAGATGTTTATAATCTATTTCTATCCGAAGGATAATACACCCGGATGCACGGCTGAGGCATGCAGTTTCCGAGACAATTATTCCGTATTCGAGAAGATGGGATACCAGATTATAGGAGTCAGCAAGGATTCACCTGCAAGCCATGATAAATTTGCGGCTAAATTCAGTCTGCAATTCCCTCTTGTGGCAGATACGGACCATAAGCTTTGCGAACTTGCAGGGGTATGGAAACAGAAGAAGATGGCAGGAAGGGAATACATGGGTATAGTGCGCACGACGTTTGTGACGGATGCTGACGGTGTTGTTACTGACGTTGTGGAGAAGGTAAATACCAAAACTGCCTCTGAACAGCTCTTCGGTATACTTGACAACCGCTATAATCCTAATCCGGCGTGAGTTCAGTTAGTAGTTAGGGGTTAGGAGTTAGGAGTTAGGAATTAGGGGTTACAGGATAGAAATTATTAAGGTAAAATGGCTTCAGTATTTTATACTGCGCAAAAGACCATCAGGAACTATGCGAATGGTGGTAATGTGCTTATATTCGCCACAGCGCTTGCTCTGTTGGTGGTGAATCTTCCGTTCACGCGTCCGCTTTATGAGTCTATATGGCTTAATGAGGTGGAGCTGCGTGTCGGTGATTTCAATTTGTTCAGCCATCATGGTCAGCCGATGTCCATAATGGCATTCATCAATGACGCACTCATGGCTCTGTTCTTCTTTTCTGTAGGACTGGAGATAAAGCGAGAGGTGCTCGTTGGAGAGTTGTCTTCATTCAGAAACGCGTTGCTGCCTATTGTAGCAGCTATCGGAGGTATGGGAGTGCCTGTCCTGATATATTATCTTATGTCAAAGGGCACGGCATATGCCGGAGGAGCGGCTATTCCGATGGCAACTGATATTGCGTTTTCACTTGGTGTGCTTGCAATGCTTGGAAACCGGGTGCCAATCGGACTTAAGGTTTTTCTGACCACTCTTGCCGTTGTGGATGATATAGGTGGAATCCTTGTAATAGCAATATTCTACAGCACGCATATCGACTATATGCTGTTGCTATATGCTGCTGTTTGTCTGCTTGTGTTGTTTGTAGGTGGCAAATTAGGTATACAGACCAAGATGTTTTATATAGCACTTGGGGCGATTGTATGGTTCTGCTTTCTGAATGCCGGCATACACCCGACAATTGCCGGAGTGCTTGTGGCATTCTGCGTTCCTGCCAAGCCTGTGTATGCTCCTAAAAAGTATATACAGACAATCCGTAAGAATATCGCGTTTTTTGCGCATGAGAATGATGAGAATCTGAATTCGCGAACCATTCTGAGTAAAGAGCAGATGAACCAGTTGAAGGAGATCGAGACTGCATCTGATAAGGTGATATCACCGCTTCAGGATATGGAAGATACTCTTCATCCTCTTGTCAATTATATCATTGTTCCTCTGTTTGCATTCGCCAATGCCGGCATATTCTTCGGAGATATGGAGATCGGTCAGTTATTCCATGGAATAGCGCCTGCAATCATTGTGAGCCTTATAGGTGGTAAATTCCTCGGTATATTCATCTTTGCCGCATTATGCATCTTGTTGAAATGGGCTCCTATGCCAGAGGGTACTAACTGGGGTAGCCTTGCTTCCGTGTCTTTACTTGGTGGCATCGGCTTCACAGTATCCTTGTTTATCGCCACACTTTCATTTGGCGCCGGAGATTCTGTGACATCATTGTTGCTCAATGATTCAAAACTCGGTATCCTCGTGGGCTCACTGCTCGCCGGTGTACTCGGTTGGGCTGCTTTGCATTTTACTCTTCCCAAAGAACCTCAGGACGTCTGATACCGGTGTGTATCAGTCTTTCTGAATCTGCGGGAAGCGGACAATAAAACGCGTGATTCCGTCGGAGTGTGTTCTGAGGGAGAATGAGCATGAATGCTTACGGAGAATTTCAGATATAAGCGTCAATCCAAGTCCACGGCCGGTGCGTTTTGTGGAGAAGAAAGAGGTGAACAGACGTGAAGCTACGTCCGATGAGATCGGGATTCCGTCATTGGCGATCTCAAGCGATATAAAATCATTGTCCCTGCGAGTGGTGATTGATACACTGCCGCAGGGATTCTCTTTTTCTAAAATGCTCTCCACCGCATTCTTCACGATATTGAGTATTGCCTGCTGAAGCATCTGCATATCGGCGCTTATTATCTTGGGTATATGATTTCCTGCGCTGTCACAACAAAGGTTTACTTCCACATTCTCCTTTGCCATCAATTTCATGAACGGCAGCATGCGTGTCAGTTCCTCATCAAGATCGACATCCTTAAGCACCGGTTCCGGAATGCGGGCGAGATTTGCAAAAGAATCTATGAATCCGCACATGCTCTCGCAACGTTCCCGGCAACTCTCTATGGTAAGGTTGAGATCCGGGTCATCCTCAGTTTCGTCAGCAAGAGTCTCGAGGACAGACTGCACACTCCCCATTGTGTTGTTTACCTCATGGGAAATCATTCGAATAACTTTCTCATATGCGTCTTTCTCAGCTTTGCGTACCTCCTCGGTGAGGCTTTCCACAAGGTAGAAATGACGACGGAAGCCCTCTTGGATAAACCATAGATGATAGCATCTGTATAAGCGTGTGCCGTCATGACGTATCACGGCAGATTCCCCGGGTTTGATTCCAGCAAGAGCATCTGCAATCTCGTTGCCGAGTTCCTGTAGCCTTTTACCGCTTCCGTATTCTGTAGAAATCCCGGTTATGTTAGTGAATGCATTGTTAACCATTGAGATGTGGTCATCGAGATCAAGCATCGCGATTCCCATAGGAGAGGCGTCAATTAGCAAATGAAGGAAATGATCCTGCTCGCGAATTCTCAAACGTTCGTTTTTCAGGCGAGTTATTAAATTGTTGAAAAGAGTTACAATCTTGTCCGCTCCAGGTTCCCCGACTTTTGCAAGACGGTTGTTAAGATCTTGGGCACTAAGCAGCTCAAGACCCCGTTGGGCAGAAGCAACAGGTTTGACAACACTTCGGTAAAGCAGGATCAAAATAAGGAGGGATAGAATAACAGCTGATGCGATCCACCATCTCTGAGGGATTGGTATAGACAAAATTGTGTATGCCGCAAGTGTGGCAAGTGTGATAGCAAGTATGCTGAAAAGTCGTTTAGGAGTCAGTCCCCAGTTCATATTTCTCTATTTTACGGTATAATGCCTGTCTTGTTATGCCGAGCGAGCGTGCTGCCTTGGAAAGATTACCGTCATAAGCTTTCAAGGCTTCGACCACTGCTGTTTTTTCCAGTTGCTCAAGGGTTGCGCCCGCAATTCCATGATTCTTGTTTTCCTGGGCTGCGCCCTCAGCTTCGAAGTCTGATTTTTTTAGTTCATCACCCTGGCACATAAGCACAGCTCTCTCAACCATATTTTTCAGCTGGCGGACATTTCCGGGGAAGGGGAGAGTGCATAAATATTCAATAGCCTCTTTGGAAACACCTGGCTTGCTTAATCCATGTTCGGAGCATGATTGCGATACAAAATGGTCCACAAGCAATGGGATATCGTCTCTTCGTTCGCGTAGAGGTGGAATGCGGAGGGTGATGAGATTTATACGATAGAAGAGATCTTCACGGAAAGTGCGTTCTCTTACCATCTGAGGCAGATCTGCGTTGGTGGCGCATATTGCCCTGATATCTGTTTTTCTCGGTTTACTTTCACCGAGACGCTCGAAAGTGTGCTGTTGCAGCACACGCAACAGTTTCACCTGACAGTCCGCCCCGAGATCACCTATCTCATCAAGGAAGATGGTTCCCTTGTCGGCTATCTCGAATCTACCTTTCCGTTCACTGACTGCGCCTGTGAACGCGCCTTTGGAATGTCCGAACATCTCGCTCTCGAACAAGGATGTTGATATTCCTCCGAGATTGACCATTACAAACGGCTCTGATTTTCTGCGGCTGTTGGCATGAATAGCGTTGGCGACAAGTTCTTTGCCGGTTCCGTTTTCTCCGAGAATAAGCACCGGGGCATCCGTTGGTGCGATTCGCTCAACAGTTTTCATCAATTCCAGGATTCTGGGATTTCTGCCTATGAATCCACAACGGTTGAAATCTCGGGAACCGGTATCATCACGGTCTTCGTTTTCCGGCTCGGTTCGTGATAGATTAATAGCCGTCTCAACTCTTTGGAGAAGCAGACGGTTGTTCCAAGGTTTTGTGATGAAATCGAAAGCTCCGAAGCGCATCCCTTCCACGGCAAGCTCGATGCTGCCCCAGGCTGTGATTAGAATTACAGGTGTGTCCGGCTGATAGATTTTTGTCTGCCGCAGGAGATGTATTCCCTCTTCACCTGTTGTGGATAGGGAATAGTTCATATCCATGATAATCAGTTCAAGATCAGAAGAGCGTATTATGGCGAGTGCCTCTTCCTGATTCCCAGCGGTGGAGGTCTCATACCCCTTGCGCTTCAGAAGAAGAACGAGAGACTGGCGTATAGCTTTATCATCATCAACTATCAGTATCATACTGCAAAATTAGCAAATATATTCCAATTAAAATCCACTTGTAGTGTGTAAATGTCAATTTTTGAGTATCTTCTCTATGTCTGTATCTATGTCGGAATCCAAAGCGTAATCCCACAATGTCAGGCTTCGGATCTGATAATAATAGTTCCAGAAAAGATAGAGCTCGTTGATGTATTCCCTTCTTGCCTCATCCTTGCTTGTGCGGGAATCGTTAAGGTCAAGTGTGGAGATTTTTCCAATCATGAAAGTCTCCACATTTGTGGCATACCTTTTGGCTGCGATCTCATCGGCGCGGCGGCTTATGTCGAGCTGGTCAAGCTGGTTACGGTATCTCTCAACCAGAATGAATATATTTTGTGCAAAGTCGGCTCGCTCCTGACGTAAACGACTTTCGGTCACCTTGCGGTTGCTTTCAGCCACTTTCACTTTCCCACGGCGGCGTCCCCAGTCAAGGATTGGTATCTCAAAGCCTATTTCCACCACTTGATTATCCTTCAATGTGGAATAGGCTCCGGCGAACCGACGGTCGGTTCCGGTATAACCTACCTGCGCGAAAAGTGAGATCTGACGCATGTTCCCTTTGGCTTTTGCAACCTCATAATCCGCTTCAAGCTGACGACGGCGGAGATTGGCGGCAAATTTATTTCGATCAAGCGCTTTCTGCAGGGCATCATCATAGGTGATCGCTGCAGTCGGGACGTCAGATGGCGTTTCCGGAATTATATCGGTATTCTCATTGTAATCAAGGAGCGTACGCAACTGGAACATACAGCTTTTACGGTTGCTCTCGCAATCGGTAAGTTCGGATTCCGCATTCAGTCTGTTAAGCTCCATCTGGAGAAGGTCGTTTCCGCTTATCCTTCCCATTTCCCTTTTCTCTTTTGCCACATCATAGAGTTTACGGGCGTTCTCAAGATTCTGACGTGCAATCAGCAGGTTTTCATCAGCCATCAGAAGTTGGAAATAGTAGGATATCGCTTTTATCGCGACATCTTCGGAAGCGCTCATGTATGCCGCTTTTGCCTCTTCATATCTCACAGGTTCAATCTTTCTGTTCCATTTAAGGTTGTTTACCCCGAATATGGGTTGTGTCAGTGTGAGAGCAACGGGAATTGACATGAATCGGTTATACTTGTCACCATCGAGCTGACGGAAGAAGTCGAGAGATGTGTTGAGCGACACTTTACCTCCCGTAAGCCATATGTTCTGGCTGAGCGACACTTCCCCGTTCATCTGGAGATAGTTGTTTCGCACGAAGCTATAACTTCCACTCTCGTTCATATAGGGAGAGTACTGTTTATGGTATGCCGGTACTGTTGCGGAGAAGTTTACTTCAGGAAGCAATTCCGCCCTGTAGGAGCGATATTCCCAATATGAAGTGCGGAGCTCATCGAGAGCCACGGCTGCATCAACGCTATTGACGCGGGCACGTGCGATTGCCTCGTCAAGAGTTATCGTTATTCTTTCCGTCTCCGCGCCGAAGCATGACGCGGAGGCAAAAAGAACGGTGTATGAAAGAAATTGTTTTAAATTAATCATAGTTTATGAGACGGACTCTAAGTAGATGTTATTCCTCTTTCAGCGCTATGGCAGGTTCTATCTCCATTGCTTTTTTTGCAGGGAAAGCGATGCCGGCGATAATCATCAGAGCCATCAGCAGGGTTGTTATTACGAATGCGATGACAGATACCCATGCATATTCGGATGGAACGGTATCGCTGCTGACAATCTTATAGTGAAGAAAAATGTCTGCGGCTATGGCAGGGACCGAGGCTATGACAAGCAGGAGGGTACCTTCTCCGATTGTTCTCTTGAAGATATCTGAATCTGTGGCGCCACACGTTTTGCGGAGTGCGATCTCACCTGAACGCTGACGGATACGGAACCAGAATGTTCCGAGCAGGCCTAAGAAAATAATAACGATGAGGAAAAGGATTCCGGAGCAAACCAGGCGCACCTGGGTGTCGCTATGATGTTGGTTTGCGCTTCTTACGTCGTCCATGTCGGAGAGCTGAGTGAGATAAACATTGCGCATGCGTCTCATTTCCGGTGTGGAGTAGAATTCCTCTTCAAACTTTTTACCCATACCGGGTTTCACCCTCACGGCAATGTCGCCGGCCTCAGCCACAAGACCGTCATGGTTCTCATCTATGCCCATAAGTATTGTGCCTACAGGATGCTCATACTCATTTCTTCTGATGGATGCTATGAGTGCCGAGACAGTACGGGGAGTGACAGTGTCATACAGCAACGCTTTCTTACCCAAAAGGTCGCGTGTGTTGCGTAGACGGTCATAGCGCAGCTCGGGCGAGATGAAGAGACCATTGGATCTCAGCATATTCTCAAGCTCCTCGGCAGGAATATTATCTAAGCTTACCGGTTTAAGCACCCTTACTATCTCAGGAGAGGCAAGCCTTACATTACCGCCGTATCTTATTGAATCTTCCGAACCGATTATGTTTAGTTCATTACCCATATAGTTGAATTGATAGGGGAGCGCGTTGGATGAGAATGCAGCAGCCTCAACGTATGGGCTTTTTCTTATTCTGTTTATGAGCATTCTTCTGTCGGACATATTATCAGCCCATGTCTTTTCCCCATTGTCGATGTATTCAGGGCTGGTCTCCGGCAGAGTCCTTATGGCTATCTTATAGACATCCTCGGTGTCAAACCCCTTTTCCTCAAATTTATAGCGTACTGCCATGTTCAGGAATACACAGAGCATCCATACTGCGACGGATACTATCATCAGTTCTATGATAAGCCACAGATTATCGCGCCATTCGTTTTTTATCTGTGTGATAAGATTTCTTTTCATTATTGTATGTTTTTTTGAAGGTCTCACATATGTGCAGGACTCTCAGTCATTTTTACCGCTGATGGCTTCCGCCGGATTCACGCGAGATGCTCGCCACGCAGGCAACCCTGTGCTCAGAAGATTAAGAATCAGGCAGAACACCAATGCAATTCCAAAGGTTTTAAAATTAAGAAGCATGCTGAATGTGGGGGTGCTTCCATGGCTGTCGGCTGATCCCCACTGACCTCCGTATGAAATGAACAGATTGGAGAATAGGGCGAGGAAAATGACGCAAAGTATGAGTCCTATGATTCCGCCTGCGAGTGTGAGCACAAGGTTCTCCCCGAGGAATCTCCCCATTATTCCTGACTTTGTCGCGCCGAATGCCCTGCGCACACCGATTTCAGATACACGCCTACGCAGACGGCTTCGAGTCATGCTGCTGAGATTAATCGCCGGCAAAAGTAATAGGATAAAATATACTGCATATCTTATGTTTCGTGGCGTCTCGACATCAGGATCTGTATTGGAACCGAAATCGAGGTTGACTGCCTCTGCCGTGTAGGGTGCCTGATGATAGATAAGCTTTGAGTCCTCTTTGGCCAGTGATGCGTTCAGAGTGTTGTAGCGGTTTATAACTTGGCTACGGATATCCTCATATTCTGTTCCCTCCTTCATGAGAAGATATACTTTTGTGTCTCCTCCATATCCGTTCATCCATAAATCACCTTCTGCTTCCGGCTGATAGGGTGTGAAAACCTTGGCAAATGTTTCAGGCATCAGCGGACTTGTGTCTTCAACCACACCCTGAACGATATATGGAACATGGCTAATCTTTATCTCCTGACCGGTTGCGTCGGCGTCACCGAAAAAACGTTTTGAAACAGACTTCGTTATGATGGCCTTTTTCAATCCGGCATCGGATGTGGCTTTGTCAAATGGTTTGCCGGAAAGGAACTTGTAATCGAAGATTTCCCAGTACACATTATCCACGTTCTTCACCAGCAGACTGATGCAGTCACCATCTTTCACTGATACATCCTCGTTTTCATCCCATCCACTTGAGAAGGCGATTTTTTCAATACCTTTCAGATCTGAATATAACTTTTTTGCCGAGCTGTTCGACATACTTCCGGAGCTTGAGCCTTGGGGATATTCAAGGTTAATATTTTTTCCGGTAAGTATGCGGCTTCTGTTGCTTTCCGGAGACACCTCTACGGTGTCGATTGAAGAGGTCATGAAAACTGCCATCACGAGGAATATCGCGAACGCGGTTCCAAGGATGGATGTCACGGTCACCATCGGTTGATGGCGCAGTTCATACCATATCTGTTTTATATAATTTGTCATTGCAATATTTTTAAGGGAGTTTTGGCCTGGTCACCGCGGGTGACCGGCACTCAACATTTGCTATTATTTGATGCGGCGGCCGTCGAGGAAATGGATTATACGGTCGGTCTGACGTGCCTGCTCCTCGTTGTGGGTTACCATGACGATTGTGCGGCCGTCTTCCTTGTTTAGGCTGTGGAGGAGATCCATAACTTCGGTTCCCATCTTCGAGTCGAGGTTTCCTGTAGGCTCGTCGGCAAGGATGATCTCAGGATCACCGATGATTGCTCGGGCGATTGCAACACGTTGGCACTGACCACCTGACAGTTGCGATGGAAAATGACGCTTGCGGTGTCCTAATCCGAGACGTTCGAGAACATTGTCTATTTTCTCTTTTCTTAGTTTACTCCCTATATCCTTGCGGTAGAGGAGGGGAAGAACAACATTGTCGGAAACATTAAGCGAAGGGATAAGATGGAAGCTCTGGAATACAAATCCGATATTGGCATTGCGGAAATGTGAAAGTTCTTTATCGTTAAGAGAGGTTACATCTGTATCAAGTATGCTTACTTTACCTTTTGTCGCTTTGTCAAGAAGCCCTATTATGTTGAGAAGAGTTGATTTTCCGCATCCGGAGGGTCCCATGATGCTGACGAATTCCCCTTTTTCAATTGATAGATTCACGTTCTCGAGAGCCACTGTCTCGATCTCTTTTGTGCGGTAGACTTTTTCAAGTCCTTCAAGATTGATGATACTCATATTATTAAGTTGTTTTAATTTTTAATTGTTGTTTTTCTGTGAAAGAATTTTATTTGAGTTTTATTCTTTTCTTGTTCTGATATTTCTCAAGATCAGTTCTTACCACTTTCTCACCGGGAGAGAGACCGGATTTTACCTCAATGAAATCAAAGTTGCCGTCACCAAGCACTACGTCCCGGCGTTCAAGATAACCGTCTCCGTTATCTACAAAAAAGATGTAGCTTCCCGGTCCATGATAATAGGTGCCGTTTGGTATTCGAGTCGCATTCTCCCGAATGTCAAAAAGTACATTGATTTCGGCTCTTCTTCCTGATTGCAAATGAGGGTCGCTGTCATTGTCAAGAAGCACGGTGAAAGAGACTATACCGTTGTTTGATTGAGGAGTAATAGTCCCGATCTTTCCATGCATAAGCTGCTTGCCTACCCGGATATTGACTTCAGCACCCAATGCGAGCTTATCGGCATTTGATTCAGCTATCTGGGCGGAGATCTTGAAATGATTCAAGTCTGACAGGATTGCAAGCCGTTCTCCTGCCGAAATGCTTGTTCCGAGTGAGGAATTCAAGTATGTTACTGTGGCATTTGCCGGTGCCTTCACCCTTGCATCATCGAGAGTACGTCTCATTTCAGCAAGGTTTTTCGCGGTTATCCCTTCCTCCAGCTCTTTGCTTTTTCTTGACGCGGCATGACTCAACGTCTCGTTGTGAAGCTGTTTCTTCAGCTGTTCAAGTTCGAGCACAGCTGTCTGGTATGCGAGTTCAGCTTCGCGTACACGGTCACCTGTTCCGCTGCCAATGCTGTCAAGACGTTTCTCATTGGCTGTCTCTGTCTTAAGACGTGCTACAGACATCTCTTTTGCTTTTATCTGCATTTCAAGGTTTGTCAGATAAGTCTTGCTTGCAAGAACAGTCTGCTCTGTGTCATATCTTCTCATCAGAGTCTGGTCCGCGAGTTTCTGTAATTCAGTTTCCTCGCTTGCAAGATCAAGCTTCATAAGGGATTGCCCTTGCTCCACCACATCTCCTTCATGACAGTAGATCTCCAGAATTTTTGTTGATACCGGAGATGTGATTGTCAGTTCATAAGCAGGCACGACCTTACCGGATGCGTCTGCGGATGTCTCGACAGTACCCTTGTCTGTTGTCATGAAATCAAGCGAACTCTTTTTCATAGAAGGTGCCAGTGATGATATCCCGATTACAGCCACGGCAATAATCAGAATTGCCGGAACTATTACACGCAGCATTTTTTTCAGCCTGCGTTTCTTCTGTTCTTTTATTGAAATTTCTCTATCCATGTTGTCAGTATATTCTTGCCAATAATATTACACTATGCGTGCCAAATAATTAATATATTGATAATTAATTAACTAACTTATTTTACTGTGTCCGGTTTCGGACAAATATGAAGAATTCGTACATCCATATGTACGAATTGGCAGTATTTTCCGGACAACATTTGGAAATTTGCGGATATGGAATAATTATGATACTTTTGCAGTGATATGAATAGAAGATTGCTGATAAGCGTATTGACATTTTGTATTGGGATAATGATGCAGCCGGTTTGTCATGCATCGCATCTGATTTCGGATTCATTGCCGGGAGAGTTTTCAGGGAAGTTGCCATGGAGAATAGGAATGGAGGTTGCGCCTGCGTATGTTTTACCAACAAATACATTTCTTCAAGGTGATAATATATTGTCCCACCGAGTGGATGCATCTTTGACAACGACGTTGCGCGGTGATTTCTGTTTTAATCCCCGTTCCCGTACAGGTATGCTCTATCATGGATTATATCAGGGTGTAGGAGTTGATATCCGGACGTTCTTTTCATCGCGTCTGTTAGCGACTCCGGTTTCTCTTTATGTGTATCAGGGAGCACCGTTCAAACATTTCACAAAAAATCTATGGCTCGGTTATGAATGGAGGTTCGGTGCTGCGATGGGATGGGAAGATCGTAGCGGAGACAGAATGGAGGGTTATTTAAATTCCGCGATATCAACACGTGTTACCGCCCATATGGGAGTGAGCCTCAAATTGCATTACAATGTATCAGATAGGCTTCAGTTGACAGCCGGTGTGGATGCAACGCATTTTTCTAATGGGAATACATCTTTCCCGAATTCAGGAATCAACACTATCGGTGTGTCATTGGGTGCATCTTATTTGATAAATGGGGGTGAGGAATATGTCGATCCGGATCCGGAATTGATTAGTGAGGCAGACAAAACGCGATGGATGTGGGATATTCTGGCTTATGGTGCATGGAGGAGACGTCATGTCATAATAGAGGGAATCGAAACCTTGCTTCCAAAAAAGTATGGTGTGGGCGGTATTCAATTTTCTCCAATGATAAAAATAAACAGATGGTTCTCCGCTGGCATGGCTATTGATTTTCAATACGACCATGGTGCCGGTCTTGAACCATATTGGGAAGGTGGATATTATGATAATGCGGTGTTTGGAACCCCGTCTTTTCGTGAAAAAATAAGAGTAGGCGCAGGTGGTATTGCGGAGTTGACAATGCCTATTTTCAAGGTAGGTGCAGGTCTGGGATATGATATTGTCAGTCCTAAAGGGGATATGCGTTTCTTTCAGCAGCTTTATATCAAGGCGTTTGTCACACATCATGTATATCTTAATGTTGGATATAGACTCGGCAATTTTAAAGATCCGCAGAACCTGATGCTTGGTGTTGGAGTGAGACTTTAAAATCTACAATAATATACAAATATAATATGCAAAGGATGGCGCAGCACTGCGCCATCCTTTGCATATTATTGTGAATTCCTTGATTATCAGAATACAGGCATCTGCCAGATGAAACCTACGGAAAGCTGGTTTGTTGAGTAGTCATCTGCGCCATATGCCTTGGCACGGTTGGAATATTTGTAAGTGCGGCCAACATAGGTTGCGAAGAAATGGAGGTTACGGTCTTTGAAGGGGTAGTATTCAATACCACCGATATAGCCCCATGCTGTGCGATAGCGTCCTTTCTCAATAGTATGGTCGGGATTGCCAGCCTGCTGATGGGTTTTATATACTCCCTCATTCTCTGCCATTGCCTTGGCAAATATGTTCCACGCGGGGTGGAATCGATAGTTGAGATGGAGCACAAACGACATGATGTCGGTCTTGCCGGTCTTGTATCCGGTGCCATTCTCGCTGTTCCAGCCCTCAGGTTGAACGATGCTTGTGATAATACCCTTACGGTCTACTCCCTCGCGTGAGTACATCCAGTCGAAATACATCTGAACTTTATCGGAAATGTTGAAGTCATTACCTAATGCGAAATACCACATGTGCTCACCCTTAGTCTCATTCATGATTGATGCAGACCAGCGGGTTTTGTATACATCCGCGAAGTTACCGTTCCAGTTAAGGGTGTATACCATAGGTATCTTGGCTTTTGTGTAATTTCCATACATCTCGCGTGAGCTGTCGTTGTAAGCATTTAGCACCTGGAATTGCAGCTGTTGCTTCGGAGTGAAATTATAGCCAACAGTAATACCGCTCATGAAGTTGCTCATATAATCCACCATATCTGAGTATTGATATATCTCGATAGGGTTCATATCAAACTCAATACCACCATAGGCAGCACATTGCTTACCCAGGAAGAAAGACCATTTGTCGAGATTTATTCCGATTCCTGCGATGTCAATGCTATTGAGCAAATTGTCGCGGTATCCATTAGGGCTGTCTCCCTTGTTCAGACGCTGGCGGTAGCGGTAACTCAGCCAATCGTTGATATTACCCTTGGCTTCGATACGCAGCTGGTTCATCTTGAACTTAGCCTCATTGAAATGAGATCCGTCCCAATCGGCATTGAATGAGCCGTGCATGTTGAGATACAGATTGAATTTATCTGTCTTTTTCTCTATTTTGGCAATGCTTTCTATGATTCCCTGCTCATCGGTGGTTCTGTAATCATTGATTTTTTCCTGCTGAGCCATTCCGGGAAGAGCGCATATGGCGGCTCCTGCAAACAATATGGATATGTGTTTCATGGTTTTCATATTTTTGAGTGAGAAATAAAATGAGTCTTTAAGGACTTTAAGGATCTTAAAATCCTTAAAGACTCGAATTCTTTTTAATATTCTTCAAAATACTGCTGGATTTTCTGCCAGTCGTTTGTGCGGGTAAGTGCAAGCATAAGAAGCACGCGGGCTTTCTGAGGATTAAGTTCCCAGGATGCAACGAACTGATATTTCTCATCGTCAACCTCGTCATAGAGAGTGGTAGGACCTGTTGGAACACGACTTGAACGAACCACTATGATGCCGAGTTTGCGGGCTTCAAGAAGTTTCGGGAATACATTCTTGTGGTAATTGCCATTGCCGAGACCTGCGTGGATAACACCCTGATAACCGTTGGTGAGGAAAGGATTCATCACATCAGCATCAACATTTGAGTATGAGTAAACGATACCTACTTTGGGGAGGCTTGTGAGGTTTGTAACGTCAAATACAGATTCTGTGGTATGTTTCTTAAGGGTCTTCATGTTGTAGTAAGGCTTGCTGTTGTAAACATAGCCGAGAGGACCTGAATCGGGAGCCTGGAATGTCTGCACATCGGTAGTGTTCATTTTCTGAGTTGCGTGAGCACCCAAGATCAGACCATTCATGACGATCATTACACCGCGTCCTTTGGAAGTGGGGTCTGCTGCTGTCACTACAGAATTATAGAGGTTAAGCGGACCATCGGCACTCATGGCTGTAGATGGACGCATGGCACCTGTAAGCACAACCGGTTTGTCGCTTTTCACAGTCAGATTAAGGAAATAGGCTGTCTCTTCCATTGTGTCAGTTCCGTGAGTGATCACGATGCCATCAACGTTAGGTTGGGCGAGAAGCTCATTGATGCGTTTTGCAAGTGTGAGCCATACCTGATCATTCATATCCTGCGAACCGATGTTTACGATCTGTTCACCAGTCACGTTTGCCACGTCTTTCATCTGAGGAACAGCATCGATAAGCGACTGGATTGCAACCTGTCCGGCTGTATATCCGGAAGCTGTTGCGGATTTACCTGTTCCGGCGATGGTGCCGCCGGTCGCGAGGATATACACATTCGGTTTTTGCTGCGCGAGGGCTGCAAATACGGTGGTGACCAGCATCACCGCCATCAAGGAAATTCTTTTCAGATTTTTCATAATTCTATTGATTAAAGATTATTGTGATTAATTGCGATTGGGATTAATTATATAGCTGAATAAGAAGCAATCCTGTCACTACCGCTCCTATTGTTGCTACCATACCCGGCATCATGAAAGAGTGGTTCAGGATATATTTGCCGATACGTGTAGTTCCGGTCCGGTCAAAGTTTATCGCAGCTACGATAGTGGGGTAGTTTGGAATGAAGAAATATCCGTTCACAGCCGGGAAGAGAGCTATCAGCATCCATGGATTCATGCCAAGGGCAATGCCGAGAGGCATTATCGCCCTGACTGTTGCAGCCTGGCTATAGAGCAGAATTGACATGACAAACAGCGCTATTCCAAATAGCCATGGCCATTGTGTCACAAATCCTTTAACACCCTCAGTGATTACAGTGATGTTACCATTGATGAATGTGTCGCCCATCCAAGCGATTCCGAAAATTGCGATAACAGCCTGCATACCGGCGATGAAGACACTGCCTTGTGTCGGTGCTATACCGTTTATCTTGCCAGTCAGAAGGATTACGGCACAAGTGGATAGCATGAGAATCTCAATGATTGCCGGCATATCGACCGGAGTTCCGTTGAAAGAAGGACGCATAGCCGGGATGGAACCAAAGAGCACTATAAGCACTGTAGATAAAAGGAAAAGGCACACAGACAGCTTTGCGATTCCTGGATTTTTGATTTTATTGAATTCAAGTTTATTCTCTTTTATCATGCCTTGTTCCACGCGACGTAGATATTCAGGATCCTCCATTAGCTCCTTGCCGACTTTTTTTGATAGGAATGCACCTATAATCACGCCTATAAGTGTGGCGGGAATTGTCACTTTCAATATGTCGAAAAGTGTGATGTCAAATCCTGTCAGAAGTCCGAGCAACGCTACGGTAGCTGCCGATATAGGACTCGCCGTGATGGCTTGTTGTGAAGCAATGACAGCGATGCCGAGAGGGCGCTCGGGACGAATTTTGGTTTCTCTTGCAACTTCAGCAATCACCGGCAGAACGGAATAAGCCACATGACCTGTTCCTGCTACAAATGAGAATAGATAAGTTACGAGAGGGCTGATGATTGTGACTTGTGAAGGATTCTTGCGAAGCAATTTTTCAGCAAGTTTCACAAGATAGTCAAGACCCCCGGCTGCCTGCATTGCGGCGGCTGCGGATATGACAGCTGCGATCATCAGCATCACGTCAATAGGGGGGGAAGTGGGTTGAAGACCGAATACAAATACAAGTATCGCCATTCCAACACCTCCCATAACGCCGAGACCGATGCCTCCGAGGCGTGCGCCGACAATGATTGCGGCAAGAACAAATAATAGTTGTAATGTCAGCATAGCATAGAATTAAAGGTTTTGCTCTTTTTAAATAACTGAAATATCAGCAAAAGGTTTTATAGACTTTTAATGTTTAATAACATTTTTCCATGGCAATATAAAAAATCAATCGCTTGCAAACCTTAAGAAGTTTACTTTTGTTAAAAGAATATGCGGATAGGAATTAAAGATATCCTGTAGGTCTTAATCTCCGATTCCCTGTAAACAGGCTTTGAAAAACACATAAAACATCAGTTATGGATTGGTTTATACAAACTATGAGAGACAATCCTGCCATTGCGATATTCCTCACGTTGGGAATAGGCTTTTTGGTGGGAAAACTTAAGTATAAGACTTTCTCTTTGGGAAATGTCACGTCAGTGCTCCTTGTCGGGGTGCTTATCGGTCAATTGGATATACCGATTTCCGGACCAGTGAAATCGGTTTTCTTTCTGTTATTCCTATTCGCAATCGGATATAGTGTCGGTCCGGAATTTTTCAGGTCATTGCGCGGCTCAGGGCTCAAGCAGGTTGCTTTTGCTGTTGTGATGTGCGTGATCTGTTTTCTTGTCACATGGGGAGTGGCGCTGCTCTTCCATTATAATGTGGGTGAGGCACTCGGACTTTTCGCAGGCGCGCAGACAATCTCCGCAGTGATCGGTGTAGGTCAGGATGCAATCAGCAACATGGATGCGTCCGGTGCGGATAAGACATCGTGGAGCAATATCATACCTGTTTGCTACGCTGTTACGTATATCTTCGGAACAATCGGTTCAGCCTGGATTCTCGGCTCACTTGGCCCGGCAATGTTGGGTGGTATAAAAAAGGTGAGGAAAGAGACAGCGGAACTGGAGAAGTCCATGAACAGCAGCAGTATCTCGGATGATCCGGCATATATAAATGCCCTTCGCCCCGTGGCATACAGGGCTTATAAGGTGGAGGGAGATTATTTCTCTGAACCACGCACTGTAGGTGAAATCGAGAAGTATCTTGATGATATAGGACGACGAGCCTTTGTGGCACGGGTGTTCTCCAATGGTCAGTATATCGACACTCCCGGAGCCGATGTCAAGGTATTCAAGGGTGATGAGATTGTATTGAGCGGACGTCGCGAGACTCTGGTGCAGGATGAAAGCTGGCTTGGCCGTGAAGTTGCAGACGATAAATTGCTGACATTCCCGATTGAAAGGGTTCCGGTAATGGTTGCTAAAAAGAATCTTGACGGCAAGACAATCGACGCGTTGCGTCATATGCCTGAGATGGCTGGAGTGCTTATATCCTCGCTCACATCATCCAACGGCGCGGCGCTTCCTGTGCTTGCATCAACCGAGCTTCACCGCGGTTACACCATGACCCTCCAGGGACATGCCGCTGATATCAAGCGAGCCGTGTCTATAATAGGATATGAGGATAAGCCGACCAATCAGACTGATATGATTTTTGTCGGTCTGGGTATATTTATCGGTACACTAATCGGTGCGATAACTATTCATCTCGGAGGCATACCTGTCAGTCTCTCTACAAGTGGCGGCGCTTTGATCGCAGGTCTGGTGCTTGGCTGGCTTCGCTCGAAACATCCTACGTTCGGAAAGATCCCGAGTTCGTCACTGTGGATTCTCAACAATATGGGTTTGAATATGTTTATAGCTGTGATCGGTATAGAGTCGGGACCATCGTTCGTACAGGGAATACAGCAGGTAGGATGGATGCTGTTCGTTGCAGGTATCATAGCAACCACGGTGCCATTGCTGCTCGGCATATGGATAGGTGACAAATGGTTTAAATTTCCTGCAGCCATCAACCTCGGATGTAATGCCGGTGCGCGGGTAACAACCGCATCCCTTGGTGCCATCCAGGATTCAATCGGCTCGACAATACCGGCTATGGGATACACAGTCACTTACGCCATCGGCAATACGCTTCTGATACTAATGGCGGTGATAATGGGAATAATAATGTAAGTCATTCATGTGACCACCTCTAAATATAAGATAAAATTGATATAATATTATGGAAAGCAAAGAAGATGTAAGAAAATATGAAAGAGCCCTGGAAGCAATGAGTCCTTTCGAGATAAAAAACACTCTGATAAAAATGGCAAAGAAAGGTTCGGAGACATCTACCGATACATACCTGAATGCAGGTAGGGGGAATCCTAACTGGATAGCGACCGCACCGAGGGAGGCTTTTTTCCTAATAGGAACCTGGGCTGTCGAGACATGCCGTAATGAGGCTTATTCCAAACCCGGTGTGGCGGGTATGCCACCCAAAGAGGGTATAGGAGACAGTCTGAAGCTCTTCCTGAAGGATAATTCAGCGCGACACGGCGCACATCTCCTTTTGAAAGCTCTTGATTATGCTGAGAACACACTCGGTATTTCCGCAGATTCTCTTGCATATGAATGGGCTGACGGTATAATCGGAGATCATTATCCTACACCGGTCAGAATGCTTGTCAACTCAGAGAAGATAGTCAAGGCTTATCTTGCGCAGGAAATGGGAGATAAAGCGGCAGGACTCGGAGAGGAATATGACCTGTTTGCAACTGAGGGAGGAACAGCGGCAATGTGCTATATCTTCGATTCGCTACAGGCTAATCATCTGCTTCACAAGGGGGATTCAGTGGCTCTGATGACTCCGATCTTCACACCTTACATAGAAATTCCACAGCTTGACAGATACAGCTTTGATGTGACCAACATATATGCGGACTCTGTGGATAAGAATGGTTATCATACATGGCAGTATCCCAAAGAGGAGATGGATAAGCTTCGTGATCCGAAAATGAAGCTTGTATTCCTTGTCAACCCTTCCAATCCGCCAAGCTATCGTCTGAGTGAGGAATGTATGCAATATCTCGTTGACATCGTGAAAAAGGACAACCCCAATCTAATGATTGTCACGGATGATGTCTATGGCACTTTTGCCAAAGATTTCAAGAGTCTGATGTATATTCTCCCGCAGAACACACTTTGTGTATATTCATTCTCAAAGTATTTCGGTGCTACAGGATGGCGTCTCGCAGTGATAGCCGCCGCCAAGGAAAATATCTTCGACAAGCTGATAGCAGGTGAATCCAAGGAATGTCTTGATGACCTCAAAAAGAGATATGGCTCACTCTCTCTTGAACCCGGGAAAGTCCCGTTTATCGACAGGATGGTGGCCGACAGCCGTGCAGTGGCTCTGAACCATACGGCAGGACTCTCGACACCTCAGCAGATCCAGATGTCGTTGTTTGCTCTGATGTGTCTGCTTGATACAAAGGATGTATATAAGAAAAAGATGCAGGAGATGATCTCCGATCGCCTTGAGGCGCTGTGGAAAGGCACAGGGTTCAAGCTTATCAAAGACCCGATGCGTGTAGGTTATTACAGTGAGATCGATCTTATGCTATGGGGCAAAAAGATATATGGCGATGATTTCTGCAATTGGCTTAAGACAAACTATGAGCCTCTTGATGTCGTGCTTCGTCTCGCATCTCAGACTTCAGTTGTGCTGCTTAACGGAAGCGGCTTTGATGGCCCGAGCTGGTCTGTGCGTGCATCTCTTGCCAACCTTGATGAGAACGACTATCTGAAGATAGGCTCATCGCTGCGTTCAATACTTGACGGCTATTATGAAGAATATGAAAATAGCAAGAAATAATATGTTGTAAAACAGTGTTTTCAGTAATGAAAATGATGATAAATCCGCGTGACTGACGGGAGTCTCCACCTTAATCTGAAAAAATGATAAAATTTGCAGATTAAGGTGGAGTTTTCTTGTTTAAAACGTTCTTCTATTAGAAAACTTTAATTATCTTTGTGAATTCATTCCTTGGCTGTCGAATTTGCCGCGAGGGATGAAAACGATAGAAATTTTACCTTAAATAAAAACCATAAAAGCATTCTTACAATGGAAACCACAATCAAAAAGGGCTTTCGCGAGGAATCAGACCTTATAGGTGCCCGCGAAGTTCCTGAGTCCGCGCTTTACGGTGTGCAGACTCTGAGAGGAATTGAGAATTTTGAGATAAGTAAATTTCATTTAAGAGAATATCCTTTGTTTATCAAAGGTCTCGCTATCACAAAATGGGGTGCTACAGTTGCAAACCATGAGTTGGGTCTTGTCAGCGATGAACAGTATGCCGCGATCGTACAGGCATGCAAGGAGCTGATCGAGGGTAAGCATTCCGAGCAGTTCCCGATCGACATGATTCAAGGTGGCGCCGGAACCACTACCAACATGAACGCCAATGAGGTTATCGCCAACCGTGCGCTTGAAATCATGGGCCACAAACGCGGAGAATATCAATATTGCTCCCCCAATGATATCGTTAATTGCGCGCAGTCAACCAATGATGCATATCCGACGGCAATTCATATCGGAATGTATTATTCACATCTCCGTTTCCTGGAGCATTATGAGAAGCTGATAGCTTCATTCCGCAAAAAGGCTGAGGAATTCAAGAATGTTATAAAGATGGGTCGTACCCAGCTTGAAGATGCAGTCCCGATGACACTGGGCCAGACATTCAGCGGTTTTGCTTCAATCCTTGAGGATGAAATCAAGCATCTTAACGAGGCTGCCAATGATTTCCTGACGGTGAATATGGGTGCGACTGCTATCGGTACCGGAATATGCGCCGAACCCGGCTATGCCGAGAAATGTGTTGCCGCTCTTGCCGAGATCACAGGATGGGATATTAAACTTTCCGGAGATCTGGTTGGTGCTACTTCCGATACTTCATGCCTTGTAGGTTATGCATCAGCATTGAAGCGTGTTGCGGTGAAGATGAATAAGATTTGTAATGACCTCCGTCTGCTTGCAAGCGGTCCGCGCTGTGGTCTCGGAGAATTCAATCTTCCGGCTATGCAGCCTGGTTCATCAATCATGCCCGGTAAGGTAAATCCTGTTATTCCCGAGGTTATGAACCAGATTTGCTACAAGGTTATCGGTAATGAACTCTGTGTGACAATGTCGGGAGAGGCTGCCCAGATGGAGCTGAACGCAATGGAGCCGGTTATGGCACAATGCGATTTTGAGTCAGTTGATCTTATGATAAACGGATTTGACACACTGCGCACCCGTTGCGTTGACGGAATCACTGCCAATGAGGATAAATGCCGTTCAAATGTGCATAACAGCATCGGTGTTGTAACAGCATTGAATCCGGTTATAGGTTATAAGAACTCTACCAAGATTGCAAAAGAAGCAATGGAGACCGGAAGAAGTGTATACGATCTTGTTCTCGAACATGACATCCTTGATAAGGCTGATCTTGACAAGATCCTGTCTCCAGAGAATATGATCAAACCGGTGAAACTTGATATCCACCCGAAGAAACATCTCTGATAATCTACTTAAGAGTAATTAATTCAGCGGAGAATCTGTGACTATGGATTCTCCGCTATTTTTATGTCTTGTTTAATGAAATTTTTCATTAATTTTGTTGAAAAATTTTATTGTGAAGAGAAAGAATATTAAGGATAGCACCATATACATCATCGGATTCTGTATTGCGGCGTTTGCCGCCATATGTATTTTCCGCCCTGCGCATGAGGCGGCAAAAGAGAAAGCGGAGGCGGGATTGGCTGCAGGAAATCGTTGGATAGACACTCTGTGTAATAACTCATCTGATTATGAACCGCTATATCCGATGGAAAAGGATGTGGAACGTTTTATGTCTAAATGGGATATTAAGGGGTTGTCGCTTGCCGTATCGCGTAATGACTCTCTTGTTTTTGCCAAAGGATTCGGTTGGGCGGACAAGGAGCGGGGTGAGATGATGGAGGCCAATCATATCATGCGCATCGCTTCCGCCTCAAAACTTGTCACAGCAGCTGCCATAATGAAACTTGTGGAAGAAGGGAAACTTAGTCTTGAAAGCAGAGTGTTGGGTGAAGGTGGTATTCTAAACCGGAAGGATTTCACTGAGTCCATAAAGGATCATCGCATGGATTCGATAACAGTGGAGCATCTGCTGAGGCATGAAGGCGGGTTTACCCTTGGTGCCGGGGATCCGATGTTCAATACAGTGGAACTTAAAAAAGCCAAGCATCTCACCAAGGCTCCGACTAACGAGGAGCTTGTAAGAATCGTGCTCGGCAGAAGACTCGGTTTCCAACCCGGAAACGGGCGCAGGTATTCAAATTTCGGATATATGCTTCTATCTCTGGTGATAGAGAAGATAAGCGGGGATAATTATTGGGATTATGTGAAAGAGAATATTCTCTATCCGGCGGGAGTGTATGGTTTTATGCCTGCTGCCAATTATTATTCAGAAAAAAATCCGCGTGAGGTGAAATATTATTCACCTGACGCGGAATTGGTTGAGGATATAAACACCCCCGGCAAGATGGTTGACCGTTGTTACGGAGGTGCAAACATCAATGCGTTGCTTGGTGCGGGGGGCTGGTGTGCCTCCGCGGCAGATCTGTGCCGCTTTGTTGCTGCAATAGATGGAGATTCCCGTTTTAAAGATGTATTGAAACCGGAAAGCGTATCCCGTATGACAGCCCATCGAGACAAAGAGAAAATATGTTTCGGATGGACAGAGTCAGATGAAAATGGGAGGTGGACGAGAAGCGGCACCCTGTCATCGGCACATGCCCTTATCATGCGTTTTCCGGATGGAGAGTGCTGGGTTATTACCATGAATTCAGGTGTATGGACAGGCTATAAATTCACGCGTTCCCTTGAGAACCTTGTCAATACACTGAGATCGCGTTATTCCGGACATCTTCCATCACGCGATTTGTTCTGATTCTGTCAGTTTATTCAGATTCTGTCTCTCCGCTCACTTCTTTACCAAATATGTTTGTCACCAGTGCGCCTGCTGCCATCACGGCTGCTGATACACTCAGCACGAGCATTGCTCCACCTGATTTAAGAAGTATCGGGATGACGAAAACTCCGAGCACGGCACCGATTTTCCCTATAGAGGCCGCGAGACCGACTCCTTGCCCGCGTTGCTCAACGGGATAAATATGCGGCGGGAGTACATACGTTATCAGGTGTGGACCCATATTCAAAAACAATTCGAAAGCCATGAACGCACCTATGGAGATCCACTTGTTCCATGCGAAATGATATGACAGAAGGAGGATCACCAGTGAGACAGCGCACATCCAGAAACCGACAGACTGTATGGCCGTGAGACTTTTGCGCCGGTTGATAAGTATAAGACCCCAGATGAATCCGGGAAGAATTATGCAGCTTATCCAGAGTGTGATCTCAACTGAAGAAGTCACATGGAATATGGCATTTTCTCCGGCAGTGAAATGCTCAAGACCGAGTGCCATCACAAGGATGGGAAGAAAGACACCGATACCATAGACACCGAGTCCTTCGCATGCCCATGGCACACCACTGAGTATCACCTTTTTCCAATTGGTGGATATGAAGGAAAGCATGGATGTTTTCTGCGAAGCAGCCTGAGGTTGTGACGTGGTTGCGTCTTGCGATATTGTCACATTCGCTCCAAGGAATTTTTTTACCGCAGTCTCTGCTTTCTGTGTCATGCCATGGTCAAGTAGCCATTTCGGACTCTCATAGAATCTTATTCTAAGAATGAACATGACGGCTGCGGTGATTGCAATTATCCACAGAAGTTTTGGCCACGCATCGGCAGACTTCCAGCAAGTGAGCAGTGCGAAACATATTGCAGCTACAATAATGTTTCCAAGCGCACAGGCTGCTTTGGCAACGCCTACCATCAGCGAGCGATATTTCACCGGCATGAGTTCGGATACATAGTCGGAATCGAGACTGTATTCTCCACCAATGCCGAGTCCTACGAAGAAGAGACATATTGTCAGCACCGCGACAGATGGAAACAGAATAGCGATAACGCAGGATACAAATATCATTGCCGGGCAGAACCGGAAGAAGAAAAGGTAGCCGTATCGGTCACTCAGTCTTCCGAAAATCACAGATCCGATCGCTATGCCAATAAGGTCGATAGCACCGATAAGACCTTGCATGAACGAAGATAGCTCCGGATGCATGATTATGTTCAGCATCGGGATGATGATGCCGGCGAGTGTAGCCACCGCCGTGCCGATCATCTGACCCAATGAAGAAACAAATACTATGTAATAATGGCGGGGCGTGAGCCTCATTGTCGCCATATCCACCGTTTTCATAACTTTAAAATTAATTGCTCTTAGGCATTAAGAATTGATAATTGGGGAATAAGAACAGCCATGTGGCAACGCAGAACGGACCGGTCAGTGTGGGCAGACCCATCGGGGAGAAGAATGCATTCATGGCAGCCTGAATGAATACAGTGGCGATAACGCCTATTATTGTCCATATCGCGGCTTTCCATGTGAAGTTGCAGTAAGTGGCTCCTAATGCGATACCGGTAAGCACTGCGCTGAATCCGTACAGACCGTTGGCGATGTCTGCGCCCGGACCTTTCCATGCTATCACAATCAGTAATGCCAATGCTGAAGATATCGCAGCCCACATCGTAGCTCGCCAGCTACTGACAGCCAGCGCAGCGAGGAAGAATATACCGGTAACCCATGAGTTGATGAGGAATACCTGGGAAAGACCTTTGAGCCAGTATTGGACGAGTCCCCAGAAGTGCATGTCAAGAGTTTCCTGTGCACCGAGTGGAAGCTCAGGGGTGCCCATGTGTATGGCCGGCATGCCGTTGAACAGACGGGCAGCAAGCAGGAAGAACCATGTGCACAATACGAATGGGAATGTGAATGTAGACATTTTCCAGCGTCCCCAGATATTGTCAAGTCCTGTTCTTACCCATGTTGTCATGGCTGCGCAAAGAATAAGGCCGAGCCACATCCATATTGTATTACCGAGGAAGGTGGGGAATGCGCAACCGACAAGGCATCCGTTGAAACCCCACAGACCTTGTCCTCCCTTTGTGTCAGGAAGCTGGAGGATATAACCGGTCAAGGTCGAAACTGCCGCACCAAGAAGAAGTCCCCATGCCACAATGCCTATCCCTTCTTCATATGCACCCCAGAAGATGCCAATGGTGAACAGTAGTCCTGTCCACATTGAATCCTGAAACATAACCTGTCCGATGCCGCGGAACAGGGTTCGTGGAAATTCACGGACTGTTTGTTTTAGTGTGTAAATCATAGTCAGTATTTTTTGATTTTGTTTTGTCGAATCTTTAAGAACCTTAGGATCTTTAAGGTCTTTAGGGACCTTAGAGACCTTAAGGATTTTAAGGACCTTAAAG